>Ga0189291_100290_pt1 | contig 25896 bp, 19 predicted proteins | sample UW1redminimetaG_FD_130331 | JGI IMG/M metagenome (GOLD analysis project Ga0189291, IMG submission 130331) | Marine microbial communities from the Costa Rica Dome - UW179B-red mini metaG | ecosystem: Environmental > Aquatic > Marine > Oceanic > Photic zone | place: Costa Rica: the Eastern Pacific... | reverse complement strand
GTCGACGATGGCGATGGCGATGTGCTGACCCTTATAGACCTCATCCTTATGCCGGATCTTCCCGACGTAGACCGGATTGGACAGAAGCTTGTAGAGATAGCCTCGGCTGAAGAGCTTGCCGCCGAGTTGAGACTGCTTCCTTGTCGTGCGGAGCTTGGTGACGTAGCCATCTCGGTCCAGTTCATCCTTGAGCTTGCGGACGGAGCCGAGTTTCACATACCGCGTCATGATGTGTCGAACGGTCTCAGCCTCGCTCTCATTCACGACCAGCTGCTTGTTGGTGTTGTCATAGCCAAGCGGTGGCAGCCCGCCCATCCATTGGCCGCGTTTCTTAGACGCGGCGATCTTATCTCGGATCCGCTCGGCTGTGACTTCCCGTTCGAACTGCGCGAAGGAGAGCAGCACGTTGAGGGTCAGCCGTCCCATGCTGGTGGTTGTGTTGAAGGCTTGGGTAATGGAGACAAAGGAGACCTCATGCGTGTCGAGGACATCGACCAGCTTGGCAAAGTCCGCCAGTGACCGTGTGAGCCTGTCCACCTTATAGACAACGACGATATCGATCTGGCCTGCTTCAATGTCGGCAATTAACGCCTGCAGCCCCGGCCTTTCCATATGCCCGCCGGATATGCCGCCATCGGAATAGACCTGACCTGTGGGCGTCCAGCCTTCTTCGGCTTGTGACAGAATATAGGCGCCACAACTTTCCGCTTGGGCATCGAGCGAGTTGAAGGCTTGGTCTAATCCTTCTTCCGTCGACTTGCGGGTATAGACAGCACAGCGCTTTCTGTTCTGAGACATGAGCTAGCCCCGTCTTAAGGCGTTGTCTTGTTGAGGCCAAAGAAGCGTGGGCCGGACCAATGTGCGCCTGTTATGTCCTTGGCGATGGCACTGAGGGACTTCCAGACCTTTTCCTTATAGACAAACCCCTCTTCAATCACTGAAACCGTGTAAGGACGCCCATTCCATTCCCGTACAAGGCGAGAGCCGGAGACGAGCGCGGTCCGGGGTTTAGAGCGAGAGGGCTTAGGGGCAGCTTCCGTCAAGCATTGGGCTTTCGCAGACCCAGTGCCCTGATCACGCAAAGCGGTTCGCAAGATCTTCTGGTCCGCTCTGGAGAGGTTGGGTGCATGTTGGCATTGGAGTTCATAGGACAGCGCGCGCAGCAGAAAGACACGGCTGGCAGACTTGGGCGGTGGGCGCTTCACGACCCTAGTCCAGCGTCCCCCTAACTCTGCTCGGTCTAGCGACGCTAGTTCTGAGAGGCCCTCAACCACTTTATCGCGGCGGCTCATGCCTCGGCCTCATCAACGCGGATAGCGTAGACGCTGTTTTTGTTCGGGCGCTCGCTGCGGACGATGGCATATCCACGTTTTCGTAGGCCTGTCATTGTGGCGGACGTTGTATGGGGTAGCCATCCGAGCGCCTCGCTCGCCTTTGCCAGCGTCACGCCGCTCTTTCGCGACAGCATCGCGACCAGCTTGGCTTGCTTAGTGCCCTCGCGGGGTGGTTTGATCTCAGTGGTCTGGGTTTGCGTGGTCATTTGAGTCTCCGTCGTCTGCGCTCACACCGTGCGGGCGCTACTACCGAGACAAGGCCCTTAGATTGGGCCGCAGGACACTAACGCGTGCTTTGCGCGCGAAGTCCAGTGGTTTGTTAGGTTGTTCCAAGTTTGGAACTTGATGATCCCCTTGTTTGTAGTCAGACACGATAAGCATCCTTGCTTACAATACCGCAAAGCCGTCGCACAATATCAATCAACAAGGTAAGCAGAGTCTCTATTGGCACGGGGCGAAATTTGTGCTGTTTTATATGACGACGGACAAGGTCAGGTTTGCCTGAATGGGGTCATCGCCTGCTCTCGTCGTCGGAACGGCCGATGTGAGTTTTCCGCTCGATTGTTGGCATATTGCGCCGTGTTCTGGCGGCTCTGATTGCCAATATCGCGCATGGCAGCGCCGTAAGACCGGATTTAGTTTGAGAATATGGGACCAAACCGGTCGACTTAAAAGCGTATGCTTTCATGGCAAACATCGATACCGTGCTCATGAAACAGATATTCGACGTTCCGTAGAGTGAGCGGGAACCGGACACTCATAATCACGGCTAGCTGGATTGCTTCGCGAGACATTTTGAGGTAGCGCAACGGACTGTGCGTCATATGCAGCCCATGCACATCTGATGAAACGTGTGTTAATCTGACAATGCCCTATCCAGGCATACATCCATTTGTTAAAAGTAATATCCGGGCGTTTTTATATTTGGGTCGCAATATTGCCAGAGCGTTTCGTTGTATATCACTTTTCATGGCGTCTGCGCCGCGGCATAAATTTTCGAACATTAAGTCAAGCTTTGGCTCACGGATTTCGGCGTATGGCCAAGCAGATATACGGTTAGCGTAAGAGGCATGAAAATCAGCAGCTGTTGTCAGGCCAACACCATTTTTTGTAGTCGCGTGATAAAGCGGCGGGTCGTCACACCGGCCAAGCTCTGCCAAGTCAATTAGGGCCTGAATTGAGAACCCTGTATAATGAAAAGGGCGGGTGCGTTTAAGTTCATGGGGCATTCGCCCCCGTATATCAATTTGGCTTTTGATCCGCTGCGTGACCGTGCCTTGCAGTATCTTAGGCAAAACTGTGCTATCGCCCGCGAATGTTGCAAAGACAGCCAGCTGTGTATCATAATAAAGGCCGTGATTATTACGCGCCATACGCTCATCGCGTCCGTTTTCGCTGCGCACCATCCATAAGGCATAATCCGCAAACCAGCGCCGCAATGTGGCCATATCGTCGGCGTTCAGGACGCCCGCGCGTTCCAACAATAGGCTGGCATCGACCACGGAGACGAGGCGATATGTGTCAATAATGCCAATCCCCCGGCCATCCGTTCGGCCCGGAATAGATTGCGCATAGTCGAGATGAGGAGACATGCGAGTATCAGGATCAGTAAACCAGGTTCGGATTAGCAACGCCGCACGCTCGCTGTAAGAGCTCCGATCCCCGAAATAACCTGCCAGCGCCAGCGTCGTAACAGTTTTCGACATCTGCCCCATAGCTTGACTGTCGTAGAAAGCCGTATTTCGGGCTGGATTCACTTCTCCGTCGCGGCGGATATACGGCAGACCATCCAGTTTCTTCGGATCCGGCCACCAATAGGGCCCAATGGAATAGTAATCATGAATATTACCGCTGGGCGGGACAGAGGTTTTATCCGTAACGCTCCACGGGCCGATAGCGACACTGGCCTGGGCTTCGTCCATCAGGGCTCGAAGGGCCGGTTTTAGAGGCGAGTCTGCAGTCAGCAGAGACGCCTTGGACGCATCAATCTTAGCCTTATCCCAGACGCCTTTTGCCAAAGACGGGCACACCCCGGCGGGCGTTTTGGTCTGCGCCATTACAGGCGGCACAGCGGCAAACAATCCACCTATACATATCAAAAAAAAGGCCCACCCATGTTTAAACAACACAGGCAGGCCTATTTTGAGACGCACGGCAAGCACCTTAGAAACGAGCGCGTAAGCCGATGAAGTAACGACGCCCACTATAATCCGCTTGCGCTAAGCTATCACGGACAGGACGATAGAAAATATTGGGTTCATTCGTCAAATTGAGCGCTTGAGCCCGAACTTCCAAATTGTCCGTAATATCGTAAGACATTGACGCGTCGACGAAATCCTGCGCTTCAGTAAAGCGAAGTTGACTGACGCGGAACGGCTTATAATATGACGAGCGCGCTTTATAAGCGAGACGAATATCAAAATCGTCGTTCTCCCAGAAAGCAGTCACATTACCGGAATGCTTGGAATATCCGGAAATATTGGCGGGGTCCGTAAAGTCTGCAATGGCGATACCGCGTTGAATAACCGGATCGGGGAATTCAAAATCTGAATCCGCGTAATTGTAGGCCGCTTGGATACCGAAACCGCCCAGAAAACCGCCCAAGTTTGTAAACTTATGCTGAACCGCAACCTCGAAGCCAAGCAGATCGGACGACTCATCGTTATTGACAGTCCGGCTAATAATTGCGCCTTGGTTAACACCGTCAACATTAATCGTGACAGTATCTGTTGCGTTCTCAAATCCTGTACGAAGCTTTTTATAATAGCCCGCCAACGAGATGATCGAATTATCATTTGGATACCATTCGAATGACGCATCGAGGTTGTTGGACTCCAGAACTTCAAGACTTGGGCTACCGATCGCCCGGATCGCATCACCAAACGACTCAAACCCATCAGGATCGGAATTCGTCAATAGAGCCGATGATAGATCACGCGCATCCGGACGGGCAATTGCACTATAGGCTGAAAAGCGAAGGAGTTTATCCTCGGCAATTTCAAACACGATGTTTGCAGACGGAAGCACATTATTAAAACTATTGGTCTCGACGTTGGCGCTCGCAGTGCCTGCAACAGAATTGAGATCGACATTATTGGGATCATTGGCATTCGCAGATGTGACAAAGTCTGTGATAAAACCAACGGATTCTATTTCAGTCTGTACGATCCTCGCGCCAATATTTCCGTAAACTGGCATACTACCCATAGTTGTTTCAAAGTCAGCCTGGAGATAGACGGCGTAAATCCGCTCTGTAATATCTGTGTCAGAAGCATCGAGCGTGCTTTGGCCTGCCGATGGAAGGCCCGCATTGGCATCGCCTGTCAACGCTGCAAACAATGCCTGAGAATCCCAGTTGGCGAAGGTCAAACCTTGACCGTAAATCATTTGCGCCTCGTTCGTCGGAACAGCGTCCGCCCCCTCATAGAGATCGGAGACGATAAAGTCCGTCAGGCGTGTGGCGGCGACAGCCGCCGATCCATATCCATTCACGATTGGAAAGGGGTTGACGCCATTACTTTGGTCACTGTCGATGCCGTCGTCCCCCAGTCGTTTGCGTTCGGACACGCGTCCACCAAAGGAGAGTTTATTAAACAGATTATCACCGACAATCTCGCGTTCAAAATCCAATCGCCCCGATAGAATTTCGTCCGTATTTACCTCTAAGCGCCGACGGGCGCGGGCACCATTGTCATAAATATCGTGATTATCGAGATCAAAGGTCAATCCCGTATTGCTCTCTACCTCGCTCACATCCAGCAGTGTCAGCTGCGGAATATCTAGGTTGCGGGTGTCCATGCGGTAATCAACGCGGCGGTTTGTGCGGATACGCATATCCAATTCATCTTGGAAGCGCTCTGTTTCCGAATATCCTACATCTGCGGAAACAGACCATTTCCCACTGGTATATTCGACAGTCCCGCCCAAGCCGATATATTCTTCATCACGGATGCGAAAGACGGATTGATTTTCTAGCCGTGTATTCCCTTCCCACGCCAATAAAGCCCCAGTATCGGACACTTCAATCGGTGTTATCCGCCGGCGGCCATCCGCGAGAACAAGGTTTGCGCGGTCTTCGACATCAGATCGGTCAGACCATTGTGCGTCCAAGTTTATGTCCCACTGATCATTAGGCTGCCACTGAATATTACCCATAATGGCATCGCGGTCCGCTTCGGTTGCATAGGCGCGGTAGATATATTGGTTAGACGTGAAGTAGGCACCGTCTGACCCGAAATCATTTGTGTTGGCTGTGCTGAAGCTACAATTGCCGCCACTTCCGTTTGAGATTGTGGAGCAGACGTTAAAACTTGAACTGGTGGCGTAAATATCTTCCGCCGCCGTGTCGCGGCGTAATTGGCCGCCAATTGCGATACCAATCTCTCCGCCGCCGAGATCAAATTGATCGACATATGATGCTGTCAGGCGCTCATTAAACGGATCACCATCACGCACACGGTCTTCGTAATCGGAATAGCCCAAGAGGCCCTGCAACGAAATCCGCTTCTTCCCATAATCCAAGGGACGGAGGGTTTGTAGCTCGATAATGCCGGACACACCGCCTTCAATGAAGCTGGCCTGTTGTGATTTATAAACGAGTGCGCCGTTGACTAATTCAGACGGAAATTGTCCGAAGTTCACATCGCGGCCATCAGAGCCGGACGTGATTTCCCTGCCGTTGAGCGTTGATGCGCCAAGAAACGCCCCCAAGCCCCGGATCGACACCTCAGACGCGCCGCCCTTAAAGCGGTCAGACGTCACCCCGACGATGCGCTCCAGCGATTCCGCAACTGAGAGGTCGGGCAGATCGCCCAGTTCGGCCCCGATCAGAGCGTCCGACACGACGGTCTGCGATCGTTTAAAATCAATAGATTTCTCAATCGTTTGTTGGATCGTTCCGGTCGAAATCACCTCATCCGCTTCAAGGTCAGGGTCTGGAGGGGTCTGAGCCTGAGCCGCCGTCGCGAGTGCGAGCATCGCGCCAGATGCCAGTAATAAAGACCGGAATCTGAGAGTATTTTCAATTTTCGACATGATGTCCCCTTGGTTATACTGTGACCCGCTAGAAACCTCTAACTGGTCAGGCCGTTTTAAGGACTAATCATCTTCTACAGCACGAATTGTCAATATGTTATCTGACCAATTGGCAATATATATCGATTTACTCGCTATTTGATGCTAAAAAGCAACAGTTTTGCTGCTAATGTCGGTTTTGGTTAGACCGATTACTCAACCAACATCAGCAGGGCTGATGTGATCCATATCGTCAAATGTCTGGTTTTCACCGCCCATCGACCACACAAATGTATAGGCAGACGTTCCAGCGCCGCAATGCATAGACCAAATTGGTGATAAGGCTACTTCGCCCTCTTTGAGAATCATGGGCCGCATATTGTCTTGCTCGCCCATAAAGTGGAACACGCGGGCATCGTCTTCGAGCCCGAAATACATGTAAAACTCGGACCGGCGCTTATGAGTATGGGGTGGAAATGTGTTCCAGACGTTTCCTTCATCCAAAATCGTAAAACCCATCACGATTTGACATGTGGTCAAAATATCCGGGTGAATGGGCTGAAAAATGGTGCGTTTGTTGGATGTCTTGTTGTCACCCAGATGCAGCATATTCGCTTTGCTTTTAGGGACATGCGTCGTCGGATAGCGTTTATGCGCCGGGTAGGAGACGAAGTAAAATTTAGCTGGATTGGCGCCGTCCTTTGAATGAAACATCACGCCTTGGCTTTCCCGTCCGATATAAAGACTGTCCAGATGGTCCATCGCGTAAGTCTCGCCGTCCACATCAATTGATCCGGACCCGCCGATATTGATAATGCCGACCTCGCGCCTTTGCGCAAAATACTCCGAGGCCAAATCTTTGAACACCGGAATGGATAGCGAGGTCTCAACCGGCACAGCGGAGCCGATTACGCCGCGATCAATGTCGGAATAAGTAAGATGAACAACATCGGGCTGGAACAGATTATCCACCACGAAAGTGTCGCGAAGCTCGCTATTCGTCATCGTTTTGTACCGCACGATATCGGCACTATAACGAATTTTCATGCTGGACTCGCGCGTTTGCGGCCAGCCCTCTTGCGCCGTAGCGTCAGCGTCGATGGTTGTGTCTAAATTATTATCGGTCATGGTCATCCTGATTATTAAGGTGATCTAATGTTGTTTGAACCCAGCCGGCGAACGCATCCGCATCTTGCGGCGCGCCAGGTTCCTGCGACCAGACGGCCGCAAACTTATAGTGGGGCGAGACCTTCGCTTTAAAGGCAATATAGCTATCATCGCTGTCGTCGGAGACACGGGACACTTCAGCGGATTTATAGAATATAACTATCCCGAGGTTATCTGGCACGAGGCTTTGCTCGCCATACCGGAAAATGGCTGACCAAGGTCCACTTGTGCTTACGACGTCTTTCAGCGTCTCCGGATGAACCACAATTCCGGCAGCCAATGGCAAAGCGCAGTCCCCGCGCACACGGACATCCGTTAAGCGGGACCCGGCCTCAATCGTATAATCAGCCTGAATATCATTGCCGCAAGATTCAGATCCTACATGCGTGACGCGAAGAGTGGCCCGGTCATTCGTATCCGTGACAACCTCGGCCCTGTAACGCGCTGCATCTCCAATCTGCACGGCCTCCGCGCCGCGCATCACACCGAACCCGCCAGCCCCCAAAGAGTTGCCGACTTTTAGTATGTCCATGCCCCACTCCGCCATCGCGTGATAATCATCACCCCGCCCGACATAGTGCAGAATAAGACTTGGTTGGCGTTTGCCAAAAATATCGACCGCATTCCGGCCGTCGAGATAGAGACGGTAAGCCACACGGTCGCTTTCCCAGCCTGGACCTTCGTATGCGAGGCTTTTATCCCCTTGCCGATATCCAATGGGGGTTGTGATTGACATCACATTCTGGCCACCCTGTGACAGATCGCCAATATCCACTGCGGCTCTGTCAGCTACTCCCAGCAACGCCGGCTCAGTGGACGCACAGGCGGCGGTAAACAAGCCAGCTAGAATAAAATGGGCGCGGTTCATTATCCTAGGGTAGAATAAAGAACCGCCTTGGGCAACATAATCTGTTTGACCAATTGCGTAATGTTTGCAACTGATCTGACCAATCTAAGGGTTCGCATTGATAAGCGTCCACAGTTGAAGGGGAGACAGGGATTATTCGCAATCAAAGCTCCATGATGTTTGTCGTTGGCGTTACGGCTCTTGGCTTTTTGGTAGGGATACCCGCGTGCACGCATAATAGCGCTGCGGATGTTGCACCCTCCGCCGCTGCCGTTGGCCTATCGTCATCCTATAGCGAGACTGCGATTAGAAATTTGACGAACCGCATTGCTGACTGGCAAATCACCCATTTCGATGATTTCGAAAAGTGGGTGCCGACATTTCAAGAGCGCACACGCGACGAGAAGACAGGCTGGATCAAAGGCGCGTTTTACAAGGGCCTCGCGGATTGGGCAGCTCAGAGTGACAATAATGATTATTTTACATTCCTGAAACGCAAAGCCGAAGAAGTCGGTTATGCGTTCGGTCCGCGCGACTATCATGCGGACGATCATGTAGTTGGGCAATATTACATGATTCTGTTCGAGCGTTATCAAGACCCAACCATGCTTACCCAGGCCCGGGCCGTCTATGACCGCATCATTGCCAACCCATCAGATGTGTCGTTGGATTTCGGCCCGAAAGGCACTGAGGCCGGCTATTATAAAGCCTGTCTTAAACGGTGGTGTTGGGCCGACGCGCTATTTATGTCCCCGCCTGTTCTAACCAAACTAACCGCCCTAACCGGCGACCCGAAATATCTTAAATTTTCAGACGCTGAATATTGGGCTGCGGCGGACTATCTATTTGATGAAGATGACGCATTATTTCTCCGAGACTCGCGCTTTTTTGAGCGTCGCGAGGAGAATGGTGAGAAAATCTATTGGTCACGCGGCAATGGCTGGGTGTTCTCAGGGCTGACAGATATTCTCGACGCGCTCCCAAGCGATCATCCGTCGCGCGCGCGATATGAAGACCTATTCGCCAAAATGGCCAGCGCCTTGACGACCACGCAGGCGGCGGATGGGTTTTGGCCAGTGTCTTTAAAGGCGGGCGAGCTTTACCCTGCCGATGAGTCCTCCGGCACAGCGTTTTTCGTGGCTGGTCTGGCGTGGGGCATTCGAACGGGACATCTCGATGCAGACATTTATCTACCGATGGTTCGCAAGGGGTGGGACGCTGTCGCAAGTGCCGTACGCGAGGATGGTATGATCGGTTATGTTCAGCAAGTCGGCTACGCGCCCGACAAAGTCAGCGCCGATGAAACTCAATTTTATGGCGCGGGTGCAGCTTTGCTGGCGGGCACAGAAATGTTGGCCTTAGCTGATGCGGGACTGTTGAAATGACACTCTCGCGCAGAACTGCCCTTGCGGGATTAAGCGCCGGTCTGGCGGCATCCGCCTTACCCGGCTGTCAGCGCATTGGCGAGGGTCCGGTCTCATTGAAACTCGCCCACGGGCTCAACGCCGATCATCCCGTCCATAAAGCGATGGTGTTCATGGGTGAGCGGCTAGCCGAACTCTCTTCCGACCAACTGGGTTTGGACATTTATCCCAATGGGCAGCTCGGCAATGAGCGTCAGTTGATTGAATTGCTGCAGATCGGGGCGGTCGCGATGACAAAGGTCAGCACGATTTCAATGGAAGGGTTCAGCCCGTCCATGAAACTGTTCTCCATCCCCTATCTTTTCACCGACAATGATCATTTCTGGCGAGTTTTAAACTCTGATTTAGGGCGAGACTTATTGGACACGCTGCATGGCCAAAGGTTGCAGGGTCTTGGCTATTACGATGCGGGATCGCGTAGTTTTTACATGACAAACGCGCCCGTGCGCACGCCCGCAGATTTAAAGGGGCTCAAAGTCCGCGTGCTCCCGTCACGCACCTCAATTGAAATGGTCGAAGCGCTAGGCGGATCGGCCACACCAATCAGTTGGGGCGAACTTTATACGGCCCTGCAGCAGGGCGTCGTTGATGGCGCAGAAAACAATCCGCCCTCCTATTATCTGTCCCGTCATTACGAAACCGCGAAATATTATACGCTGGATGAACACACGGCGGTCCCGGATCTGGTTATCATGAGCCGTCCGGTTTTTGAGGCCCTGTCCGAGCAAAGCCGGGACTGGATCAGGCAGGCCATGGCCGCATCTGTCACCTATCAACGCAAGCTCTGGGATGAAGCCTCGAAAGACGCCTTGGAAAAAGTCCGAGCGGCGGGGGTCGAAATAATACACCCCGACAAAACACCGTTCCGCGAGGCGGTCGCGCCAATGAAAGCCGCCTTTTCCCAAACCAATCTGGGCCCGCTCATCGCGCGCGTAGAAGCGCTTGAAAACCGTTTATGATGGAGGCGCAGTCATGAAGCGCGTCATCCGGACTTTTGATACTGCTTTGCGCTGGGCGTTGGTGGCTCTGGCCGTGTTTATGGTTGCGACCGTGACATGGCAGGTTGTGTCACGCTACGTTTTCCGCGCGCCCTCATCCCTCACAGAAGAGATCGCCCGGTTTCAGTTGATCTGGCTCGGTCTGCTTGGTGCGGTCTACACGTTTCGAAACCGGATGCATGTCGGCATCGACATTCTTGTTGGCGCGTTAAAAGGCCGCGCCCGAATTGCGGCGGAACTCGCCTCGCTTATCGCCTGCGTTACCTTTGCTGTTCTGATTTTGATTATTGGCGGCGGAAAACTTGTAGTTTTGACGCATGAGCTGAACCAGACTTCGGCGGCGCTAGGCATAAGGATGTCGTGGGTCTATTCCATCATTCCAATTAGCGGTGTTCTTTGGGTTTTGTACGGCGTTTATTATATGCAGGATATTTTCTTGCATGGGCGGCTCCGCCTGCCCAGCGAGATCAATAATGACCCCGACAGGCCCCGTGTTGATCCCGTCGCCACCGATATGACTGATAGCGAGGGCCGTTAAATGCTGTTGACCGTTGCCGTTCTTCTGGGTGTTTTCTTTGTACTGGTCATGCTGGGTGTGCCCATTGCCGTCTCAATTGGCTTGGCGACCGTCTCTACCCTGATGCTGACACTACCCGGCGATATTGCCTTGACCACGATGGCGCAGAGGCTCGCAGCGGGACTCGATAGCTTCACCCTGCTGGCGATTCCATTTTTCGTTATTTCAGGCTATCTGATGGGACGCGGCGGAATAGCCCGCCGCCTGATCGAAGCCGCCAAGGCGTTGGTTGGCACGCTTCCGGGCGGGCTGGCTTTGGTCAACACGATTTCTTGTATGTTGTTTGGGTCCATCAGCGGATCCGCCGTTGCGGCCACCTCCGCGATTGGCACCTTCATGATCCCCACCATGGAAGACGAAGGTTATGAGCGGGAATTTTCCACATCCGTTACGATTGCCGGGTCCATTTTGGGGCTTTTGATTCCCCCGTCCAACGTGTTGATTGTCTATGCTGTCGCGGCAGGGTCCGTGTCGATCGCGGCCCTTTTCATGGCCGGTTATGTGCCCGGGATTTTGTCAGGCGCGCTACTGATGCTGGTCGCGGCGGTCTATTCGCACCGCAAGGGCTATCCCCGTTCCGCCCGTATTCCGATGCGGGCGGCCCTGCGCAAGCTGGCCGACGCCGCCCCGTCCATCGCGATGGTCCTAATCGTGGTCGGCGGAATTATTGCAGGCATTTTTACGGCCACGGAGGCGTCCGCCATCGCGGTCATCTACGCGCTTGTGCTCTCGCTCATATACCGCGAAATCAAGGTCGCGGACCTTCCGTCCATTCTGTTAAAATCCATTGAAACAACGGCCATGGTTTTGCTGCTGATTGGCGTCTCCACGGGCATGGCGTGGGTGCTGGCTTACGGCAACATTCCGCAGGCCATCAGCGACGGCATGCTGTCAATTTCAGACAACCCGATTGTCATTCTTCTACTCATCAATTTGATTTTATTGGTTGTCGGCGCATTCTTGGACATCACACCTGCCATCCTGATCTTCACACCGATCTTCCTGCCGGTCGCCATGCAAATGGGTATGACGCCGCTGCATTTCGGGATCATGTTAGTGCTGAATCTGTCGATCGGCCTTTGCACGCCCCCCGTCGGCTCTGTGCTATTCGTTGGCTGCGCGGTTGGCAATACGACCATTCAACAGCTCGTTCGGCCCATGTTACTTCTCTACAGCGCGCTGATCGTGGCTTTACTGCTCGTCACCTACATTCCCATTTTAAGCGAAGGCCTGCCGAAAATGGCCGGGCTGATATAGGCCTCTCATGAACATAGATTTTTCTGGCAAAACGGCCCTGGTGACGGGCGCGAGCCGTGGTATCGGGCGGGCGATCGCGGAAAGCCTGGCCTCCAGTGGAGCAGACGTAATCTGCGTCGCGTCTACCGAAACCAATGCGGCGGATACAGTCACATCCATCGGCGCGAACGCCTCTGCGCTCGGCTGCGACCAATCCGACCCTCACGCGATTAAATCATGCGTTGAGGCTGCTCTTGACCGCGCGGGCCGGATCGACATGCTCATTAACAACGCCGGCACGATCCGGCGCGCGCCAGCGCACATTCATTCCGACGCCGATTGGGACCATGTCATTGAGACAAACCTATCCGGCGTCTTTCGCTTTTGCCGGGCCGTCGGGGCGCATATGCTGGATCAGGGCAGCGGGAAAATCGTCAACATAGCCTCGCTTTTGTCATTCCAAGGCGGCATTACAGTTCCGGCTTATGCCGCGTCCAAAGGCGGTGTTGCGCAATTGACTAAGGCTTTGTCCAATGAATGGGCGGGGCAGAATGTTCAGGTCAACGCCATCGCGCCGGGTTATATAGCGACAGATAATACGGCGGCCCTTCGCGGCGATGCCGCCCGCAATCGCGCCATTCTAGAGCGCATTCCCGCTGGGCGCTGGGGCGAACCCAAGGATATTGCGGGAACCGCCGTGTTTTTATGTTCAGAGGCCGCCAACTATATAAACGGCCATGTGCTGACCGTCGATGGTGGTTGGATGGGGCGTTAGCGTTCGATTGACCGTGTAAAACGTGCTCTATCCGCAGACACTTTGCGCTTAGCTTTTATCACTTCTTCGATTTCGGTCGCATGAAACATCGTGTCGATGACCCGCGATAGATGGAGGCGCATAGCTTTACGCGCCGCATTCGGATCCCCCTTTTCCAAGGCCGCGTGAATATCCCAGTGCTCTTGGATAGAGGGTTTAACGCCTGTCAGCCGAACCGTTTCATACATGGTGTGCGTCAATTTGGATTTATCACGCTGGTTCCATAGGTCCTCTATGATCACGACAATCGCAGAATTGCGTGTCGCCCGCGCAATCAACATATGGAATTCTTTGTCGGCATGCTCGCCGCCTTCAACCGTTTGGTCGGGCGGGGCGTTGTTTTCAACGATCATACGCCGGATCACATCGGCCAATTCGGCTAGCTCATCAGACGTAATGTTCGTTGCCGCGACGGCCGCCGCTTCGCCCTCAATCATTAGACGTGCTTCCGTTAGTTCAAAGGGTCCGACATCCAAATCCAACGCGCGGGCATTGCGAGTATCAGTAGGTTCCGTCACATAAACGCCGGAGCCTTTACGGACCACAACTCGCCCTGCAATTTCTAGGGCGATGACGGCTTCGCGGATTGTCGGACGGCTGACATTATACTGAGCTGCAAGGTCGCGTTCTGCAGGCAAGCGGTCCCCCACGGCGTATTGCCCGCTTTCAATGACACGCAGCAAGGCGTCAGCCACACTTTTATAGAGCCTTTTTGTCACCATAGAATCTTTGTTAGACTATTTCGGCTGCCACACAACAAATATGACCAATTTAAGATTTAATCCCATTATTGGCTTGTCCAATTTTAAAGACTACGGCATACTCTTTCTATAGGGCACTTTCACTAGGGAAGATTGAATCATGAGCAGCGGGGACACAACTGGCCTGCGAGCCTTACATCCTGATCGGCTGTTTCCGCCCGACCCAGCTGTGCGCAATATCGCGCGGGATATCTACAATCATATCTCCGATTTACCGATTATAAGCCCGCATGGCCATACTGACCCCGAATGGTTTGCTACGAATGCGCCATTCCCCAATCCGACAGAGCTGTTGGTCATACCCGATCATTATGTATTGCGGATGCTCTACAGCCAAGGTGTCTCAATGGAGGCGTTAGGCGTCGCGCCCCGGGACGGCGGTGACTTTGAGCGTGACCCACGAACGGTTTGGCGGACATTCGCCGAGCATTTTCATCTCTTCGCAGGAACACCGTCCAGACTTTGGTGGGACCATGTGTTGGCAGAGATTTTCAAGGCACCCGTCCCCCTCACGCCGGACAATGCGGATAGCGTCTATGATATTATTGATGCTGCACTAAAAACAGAGGCGTTTTTACCACGCGCCCTTCTTGACCGTTTTAATATTGCGCTCATCGCAACGACTGAGGGCGCGCTCGATGACCTGCGTCATCACCGCGATTTAAAAGACACAGGCTTCGCACATCGTGTGATTACGACGTTCCGGCCGGATGACGTCGTCGATGCGGACCGGCCTGACTTTGCCGACAATGTCGCGGCGCTGGCCGCGTTGACGGATTGCGATACGAGACAATGGAGTGGATATTTGGAGGCGCTGCGCATCCGCCGCCGCTATTTCCGGGACGTCGGGCGCGCGACCGCAACTGATCATGGCCATCCAAGCGCACGCACAGCGGATTTAGACGCATCCACCTGCCAAAAGCTTTTAAGCGCCTGCTTGGACGGCTCGGCCAGTGCGGAGGACCGCGATCTGTTTCGGGCACAAATGCTGACTGAGATGGCAGGCATGAGCGTGGAAGACGGGATGACAATGCAGATCCATCCAGGGTCCTGCCGCAATCACAATCCGGCGCTTCATGCGGCGTTTGGCGCAGATAAGGGCGCGGATATCCCAATGGCGGCGGAGTACACGCGTAACCTTCAGCCGCTTTTAGCCAAATTTGGCAACCACAACGATTTAACGATAATTTTGTTTACGCTGGATGAAAGCGTGTATTCCCGCGAGCTGGCGACCTTGGCCGGACATTATCCATGCCTGACTCTCGGCCCGCCGTGGTGGTTTCACGATAGCCCCAACGGCATGGCGCGCTTTCGTGACCAAGTGACCGAGACGGCCGGCTTTTACAACACCGCCGGTTTTAACGATGACACACGCGCCTTCCTGTCGATTCCGGCGCGCCACGATGTCGCCCGAAGAATGGATGCGGTCTTCCTTGCCAACCTGGTCGCCGAGCATCGGTTAGATAGGGTTGAAGCACACACGATTGCGCGCGTCCTCACCGTTGATCTGGCGCGGACGGCCTATCGGCTTGATCCGCTGTTGACGGCGTCATGACACGCCTGTCCACCGCCACTCTGAATAGGGCCAACCCATCCGCGGCCCGTCCGAGCTATGACCGGGATGCGGCCGGGATCGGTATCGTGCATTTTGGCCCCGGTGCGTTCACGCGCGCCCATCAAGCCGTGTTCACGGATGAGGCGATGGCGCGATCCGGCGGCGATTGGGGTATTTGTGCGGTTTCATTAAACAGCGCGCGCGCCAAAACGGCGCTGGGCCCACAGGATGGTCTTTACACGCTGGCTATCCGCGATGTTGCGCCGTCCTTTCGCATCATTGGGGCAATCAAGGAGGTCTTGTTCGCAAGCGAAGATATAGACGCCATTGTGGATCGGCTGTGCGCGGCGCAAACTCGCTTTGTCACCTTAACGATTACGGAAAAAGGCTATGCTGTGGACGGGCGCGGCAAGTTGGACCTGAGTAACCCGATGATTCAAAGCGATTTGGCGAAACCGGACGCGCCTGTCTCTGCTATGGGCTACATCGTGCTGGCGGCGCGCAAGCGGCTGGCCGCCAGTTTAGACCCTCTTTGCGTGATATCCTGTGATAACTTGCCAGATAATGGCGACAGATTGCGCGCGGCCTGCGCGGACCTGGCCGCGGAGATGGATGCGGACACAGCCCTTTATAACCATATTCGCCACGAGATGTGCTTTCCCAATACGATGGTTGATGCCATCACCCCCGCAACGGATAAGGGCGTGCTGGACACGGTCGAAGAGGCCTTGGGCCTACGCGATGAAGCCGCCGTGCAGCGCGAAGCCTTTGCCCAATGGGTGATTGAAGATGACTTACCCGCGGATCGCCCAGACTGGGCAGGTGCGGGCGCGATCATCACGTCCAATGTTCATGCGTTTGAGACGACTAAGCTTCGGATTTTAAATGGCGCACATTCGGCCCTGACATATCTGGGCCTGCTGTTGGGCCATGCGACCGTCGGCGACGCGGTCCGCGATACGCGGCTGCGCGGCTTTATTGATACCATGATCCGCGCAGACGTGATTCCCACCCTCGCTGCGCCGGATGGGCTTGATCTGTCCGAGTACTGGGAAGCAACACTCGCGAGATTTGACAATCCGCACATTGAACATCGTTTAGAGCAAATTAGTCATGACGGATCACAAAAAATTCCCGCCCGCGTCCTTCCCGTAATCATTCATCATGGCGAAAGTGCCGCGCGCGCCATCACGGTTGCCGCCGGATGGATTGTGTGGACGCGGAAACGCAGGGGCGCAGGTGCACCGCCAACCGATGGCTTCCTATCTCAGCTAGGCGACACTCTACCTGATCCAAAACTAGACATTGCTTCTTATGCCGACGGGATGCTGGCTCTTTCCGCCATATTCCCGTCCGAATTATCTCGCGCGTCCAAATCCGCTATCCGCGCTGCGAGCTTAAAGATCGACGCCGACCGCCTTGCCGCTCTATTGGATGCCCTTGCATGACCCTGCGCGTCCATATGATTGGGGAAGTGATGGCAGAGCTGTCTCCCGCTCCGGGCCAGCAATTTCGCTTTGGCTATGGCGGCGATGTGTTTAACACAATCATTCACCTAAAGCGCCTGATGGGTGATACGGTCGATGCGCGGTTGGTGACAGGATTAGGCAGTGACATCTTCTCTGACGGGTTGCGCGTATTGTTGAGCAATGAGGCGATTTCTGACGCGGGTTTAGTGATTGATCCGACCCGCAATATCGGTTTGTATGCAATCAGTCTGGACACAGACGGCGAGCGCAGTTTTACCTATTGGCGAGGCCAATCGGCGGCGCGAACCATGATGCAAAGCAGCGCGTTTCCGCGCGACGATATAGGTGGGCCCGGCCTGATTTACCTATCAGGCATTACGCTCGCGATCCTGCCAGAGTCTGATCGCAACACCCTGATGGACATTTTGGACTCTGCGCGCAAAACAGGCGCAACGATTGCCTTTGATCCCAATTACCGTGCGCGACTGTGGGAGACCCCGGACACAGCGCGACACTGGATGCGGCGGGCCTATAAAATCGCGGACCTGATTTTTACAGGCACAGAAGATGAACGCCTGTTCGACAGCACGACCTCGGCACAGATTATTGACACAATTTTAGACCGGCATGGCCCGCGCGACATTATTGTCACCGATGGGATCAACCACGTGCAAGCCTATATCAACGGCATTCGCATCAGCGTGCCGACGGTTGATGTCGTCACAGTCGTCGATACCACAGGGGCGGGCGACGCGTTCAACGCTGGATTCCTCTCGATTTATTTGCGCGGCGGGCCCCCGGACGAAGCCTTGCGTGCCGCCAACCGCTTGGCCGCATACCTCGTCACCGTCAGGGGCGCGATCCCCGACGCCGCAGAATTCAAGACACATTATCACGGACAATTCTCATGAAAATCACGAATATCAAAACTATCGTGACGTGTCCGGACCGCAATTTCGTCACCGTCAAAATTGAGACCGATACCGGTCTTTACGGCATAGGTGACGCGACACTGAACGGACGGGAACTTGCAGTCGCGTCTTATATTGATGATCATATCGCGCCGACGTTAATCGGCCATGATTCAGGCCGGATTGAGGATATTTGGCAATATCTTTATCGCGGTTGTTACTGGCGGCGCGGAGCCGTCACCATGACCGCGATTGCGGCCATCGACACCGCGCTGTGGGATATCAAAGCCAAGGCGGCCAACATGCCGCTCTATCAATTACTCGGCGGGAAGTCGCGTGATGGGGTGATGGTTTATGGCCACGCCAATGGCGGCGATATTGAAGAGACCCTCGACGAAGTCGGAAAATATCTGGATATGGGCTATAAGGCTGTGCGCGCGCAGACCGGGATTCCGGGGCTGTCCTCCACTTACGGCGTCTCCAAAGACAAGATGTATTACGAGCCGGCGGATGGCAATCTGCCGACCGAAAACGTTTGGTCCACATCCAAATACATCACGCATATTCCAAAATTATTTGACCGTGTGCGTGATAAATACGGCATGGATTTCCATCTGCTGCACGACGCCCACCACCGCCTGACCCCTCAAGAAGCGGCGAAAGTCGGCAAGTCGTTGGAAGAGTTTAATCTTTTCTGGTTGGAAGATGCCGTCCCCGCCGAAAATCAGGATGCCTTCCGTATGATCCGCCAACATACGACAACCCCGTTGGCTGTCGGCGAGGTGTTTAATTCGATTTGGGACTGCAAAACATTGATCGAAGATGGGCTGATTGATTATATTCGCAGTACCGTCGTGCATGCGGGTGGGATTTCCCACCTGAAGAAAATTTTCGAATTTGCCGCCATGCATCATGTCCGGTCCGGATCGCACGGCGCGACGGATCTGTCGCCGGTCTGCATGGGCGCAGCCCTGCATTTGGACACGGCAATCTATAATTTCGGCATTCAAGAATATATGCGCCACACAGACGCCACAAACGAGGTATTCCCACACGCCTACACATTCAAGGATGGGTTGCTCTATCCCGGGGAAACGCCAGGTCACGGCGTAGATATTAATGAAGATTTGGCCGTAAAATATCCGTACCAACGCGCCTATTTGCCCGTAAACCGTCTCGAAGACGGCTCTATGTTTAACTGGTAAGACCTAAAATGACCCGTTTGCTCGCCCTGCTTTCCGTATCCATTCTGTCGCTAACTGCCTGTCAGCCAGCGGCGCGCACGCAGGCGGATCAGACGTCCGTGATGGCCGCGCAGACGCGCGTGACATTAGGAGCAGAGCGCCGCCAGAAAATATCCGAACGCTGGCTTTATCTCGAGAATGCGCAAACGAATGTCTCGGAAGCAGGCGCTATGGCTGAGTGGGAGGCCGTCGATTTACCCCACACGTGGAACGCGCTGGATACAACAGATATCGAGACTGGCTACCGCCGCGATGGATCATGGTATCGCAAAACGCTGGATTTAGATGTGGATACGGCAGAACGGTATTTTCTGCATTTCGAAGCCGCGCAGTTCAAAGCCGATGTCTATGTCAACGGGACACGATCAGGCGGGCATGTCGGCGGTTATGTCGGCTGGGATGTGGAAATTACGGATCAGCTGCGCAGCGGCGATAATGATATTTTGGTCCGCGTGTCCAACGCGGTCGATAAAAACCTGATTCCGTCGCAAAAAGCGGATTTTTTCCAGTTTGGCGGTTTGACCCGGGATGTCTGGATCGAACAGAGACCGCGTGTATTTCTGGATCAAGTGCGCGTGAATACGGATGTGAATTCTGACCGCGCCGTCGTGACCCTGACGCCGTTCATGGATGGCGGCGAAGCCGCGTCCTACAGTACGACGATTACCGCGCCAGACGGGTCGGTTGTCGCAGAAGGCGACGCGATGGAGTTCACTCTCCAAGGCCCGCAGCTCTGGTCGCCGGATACGCCGCAAGTCTACCAACTATCCGTCGCTGCTCTAGATGCTGATAACAACACGCTAGACTCTTATCAGGACACGTTCGGACTGCGCTGGTTTGAATTCACGCCCAACGGACCGTTCATGCTCAATGGCGAGCGACTATTACTGCGCGGAACACATTTGCACGAAGGTTTCGCGGGCGTTGGCTCTGCGATGTCGGATGGGCAGCGCATCGCCGATATGGAAGCGATCAAAGCGCTGGGCGCAAACTTCCTGCGCCTTGGCCACTATAGCCATGATCCGGTCGTTTATGAGGCCGCAGACCGCCTTGGCATTATTTTGTATGACGAAGTTCCGTGGAACCGCGGCGGTGTAGGCGGGCAGGAATGGCGCGACAACACGCAAGCGCTGACACGCGAGATGATCGCGCAAAATTATAACCGCGCGAGCGTTTTCTTCTGGTCCCTTGGCAATGAAATGTACTGGCTGCCCGATCAGGACGGCGGCGGTGATAAAACCCGCGTGGCGGAAGAACTGCAACGCTTGCAAGACATCGCCAAAGACATGGATCCAGGCCGGCTGACCACAATCCGTAAATTCCCCGAAGGCGCGGATATTGTCGATAGCTACAGCCCATCAATCTGGGCGGGATGGTATGGCGGCGGTTACGTCCAATATCAGGATGCGATTGACGCGGCCCGCGCCGAGTACCCGGCTTTGCTGCACATGGAATATGGCGGTAGCTCTCATGTCGGGCGTTACCTTGAACAACCTTTTGGGCGCTTTGGCACAGCCGAATCCGATTCATTGGGGTCAGTTGAAGAAGCGGTTAATCAGACCGGCGTTATATCCGTCGCCAAGTCCAAGGTCTGGGATATGAGCTATATGATCGATTTGTTCGATTGGCATTTACGCGTGTCCGAGACAGACCCGAATTTCGCTGGCAACGCGCAATGGGCCTTCAAAGATTTTGGCACCCCTATCCGGCCTGAAAACCCGCTACCCTTCGTGAATATGAAAGGCCTCGTGCAGCGCGACGGAGTTAAGAAAGACGTCTATCACGTCTTCGCTTCCTATTGGTCCAAAGACCCGGTCTGCTGGATCGAAAGCCCGAATTGGAATTACCGCACGGGTGATGCGACCAAGACGATCAGCGTTTTCTGCAACACCGATAGCGCGGAGTTGTCGCATAGTGGCGAGCCTCTGGGCCGTAAGGACCGAGACATTAACCTGTATCCGGCATCGGGCCTTACATGGGATGTAACTCTGGACGCGGGCGAGAATACGCTTTCGGTCGATGGATTTGACAGCGGCGGCACGGTCGTGGCCGATCATAGCTACACGCTCACCTATCAGCCTCGCCAGCACGGAAAAATGGTCGATATTATCCTGACCACATCAGATAACGAGGACGGCTCCATCACTGTCATGGCCGAGGCCGTAGACCGCAATGGCCTGCGCGTCGTGGACATGAATGACCGCGCCTATTTCACCATTGATGGCGGTGGGAAGTTTTTGCAGCACCAAGGCACGCCTACGGGCAGCCGAACGCGAGAATTCGCCAATGGGACGGCGTCGATCATCCTTTATCCAGGAGAAACAGAGTCTGACGTAAACATCCAAACGCAGGATTATCGCGGTTATTATATTAAGGTCCCCGCCCGATGAGTCGCCTCGTCCTGACCGGGGTTCTAGCAGTTGGCCTTATTGGCTTGAGCCAGACCGGCTGCGCCGCCACAGCCCAGACGAGTTCCGATAGCGTCTTGCCGCCAAAATCTGAAACCTTGCCTGCCATGCTCACTGACGCAACGACATACTTACCGGACTTTTCCTACGCCGGTTACCGCAACGGCGGCCCTACGCCACAGCGCTTTGACGGCACTGTGTTCGACGTCACCGATTACGGGGCCATTGCTGATGATGGTTTGGACGACACTCAAGCCGTGTTCCGTGCCAACGCCGCCGCGCACGCCCATGAGGGCGCCGTCATTTTGCGCTTCCCAGAAGGGCGCTTCATCCTATCCGACATCCTCTATATTGAACGGTCAGACTTCGCCTTGCAGGGCGCAGGTGACGGTGATCAGATCGGCGCGACGACGCTCTATTTTCCTTATCCCATGCAAACACTGGACACTCCGGACGCCTTTACCGAATTGTCGGAATATCTAATTGAATTCGATAAGCGACAGCGCGAAAAAGAGAATAATATCGATATGCCTTTCTCGCTCTATGCGTGGAGCGGCGGCTTTATTTGGGCGCAACCACCTAACCATCGCGGCAAAGCCTATCTAGAACGCTATGACGATGCGCCGGACCCGCTGACGGCGGTGACGGGCGGCGAGCGCGAAAGCCGGGCCATTGAGGTCGCGGATGCCTCCGGCCTGTCGGTTGGCCAAGTTTACAAACTGGAATGGTATAATCGGCGCGGCGAATTTGGACCGCTGCTGGATGCCATTTATGGTGACAGGGCGCGTTTTAAAAAACTGGGTGGCCATCATTGGAATTTCCCTAACCGTGCCCTGGTTACGCAAAGCATGCGCGTTGAGTCTATAAACGGGAATCGCGTCACCCTCTCCTCCCCCCTCATGTTCGATGCCGATCCGGCCTTTGAGCCGACGCTGGTTCCGTGGAGCGCTCTGGAAAATGTTCATATCGGCAATTTTAATGTCGATTTCCCCAACGGCATCCGGATGCCGCATCATGTGGAAGACGGATTTAACGCGCTCTATCTACTCGGTCTGTATGATAGCACGGTTCAAAGCGTCACCATCACCAATAGCGATGCCGGGATCATGACGGATGATATTGGTAATGTCACGATCCGCGACATCCATACGCGCGGCGACCATCGCGCCCATTATACGGTTCATATGGGCAGCGTTCACAATGTGCTGGCGGACGCGCTGACCATCGACAATGTCGCGCAGCATCCAATTTCCTTTAACACTTACGCCGTGCGTAGTGTTTACCGCGACGTCGACCTGAACGCAGGCGTGTTGCTTGACCAGCATAGTGGCGCCAATCATCAAAATCTGTTCGACGATATTCGGGTCTCGATCGCGCTGGACACCGATCAAGACCGCATCAAGTTGTTTGATGGCGGCGGCGCGGGATATTGGAAACCGTCCCATGGTCGTTACTCCACATTCCACAATATTCGCGTGACAGTCACGGGCGCTGATAATGTGGACGTCCCCATCACTTTGTCCGGACCGCAAGACGGTGTTGAAGTGCGTCTTCTGCATGTTTACGGCAACCGGGAGTTCGCCATTGATTACGGCCCGGACCCGGTCATTCAGGGCCTGAACCAAGGCTCACCCATACCGTCATTATATGACTGGCAGCGCGCTGCACGCGGCACAAAATGAGGGCATACTTTGCTACCGCCGCAGCCCTCTGCCTAACAGCGTGTAGCTCCGCCTCTAATGTCAAGCCGCCGTCATTCGCAGATGCCCAGACATGTGATGCGGCTACGCTCATTGAGGCGGACCGCGCGCGGGTTTTGCGAAAAGCCAGCGCGTATCTGAACGCTGAACCCCGCACTGTTACGGCCGACCGGGCGCGGCGAAGCGCTGGCGGGCCTAATGATTTCTATTCCGAAGGTGATTACTGGTGGCCTGTGCCAGGAGACCCCGATGCGCCCTATCAACGCCGCGACGGGGAAAGCAATCCAAATAATTTTGTCGCCCACCGCCTCGCCATGATCCGACTGTCGGATATTCAAGGTAGTCTCGCGTCGGCCTTCATCCTTACGGGCGAGCCCGGTTATGCTGAGGCCGCGCTGGACCATCTACGCGCTTGGTTCATTACGCCCGAAACTCGTATGACCCCGGCTCTTCTTTACGCTCAAGCAATCCAAGGCCATCACACAGGGCGGTCTATCGGATTGATCGATACGCTGCATTTAGTCGAAGTGGCGCGGGCCGCAAAAATATTAGGCGAAGCGGGAGCTATTCCAGAATCAGATTATACTGCCATTCGCAATTGGTTTGAGAATTATGCCACTTGGATGAATACTCATCCCTACGGAATTCGGGAACGAGACTGGCACAACAATCATGCTATCGCTTGGGGCTTGCAGGTCGCCGCATTTGCCGATCTGGCCCGGGACGAGGCGCTACAAGATCAGGTGCGCACTTTGTTCAAAACCCAATATTTGAACCAAATGAACGCAGAAGGCGGCTTTCCGGACGAATTGTCGCGAACCAAACCTTATGGCTATTCCCTGTTCGTGCTCGACTTGATGGGCGGAATCGCACAAACTCTATCATCGCCAGATGATAATTTGTGGCGTTTTGAAACGCCGGACGGTCACGGAATGCAACAGGGTCTAGCATTTATGGGCCCTTACGTCGGTGATAAGACACGCTGGCCCTATGATCAAGACATCGCTTACTGGGATGAGTGGCCCGTAAGGCATCCGGCATTTTTACTCGCGGGTCTTGCCCTGGGCGATTGCAGGCACACCGCCCGTGTGCGAAACCGCGCGGCGGATAGCGACATTTATGAGGTGACACGCAATTTCCCGCTCCGACACCCTATCATTTGGATAATCCAACCTCCGACTTACTCTTTGTGAAATCATGTTGGCCGATGATGCATTATGCTCAGAGCTCGGCATTGTCAGCTTAAACGGCTACAGTCGGATTTCTAACAAATTGGCCCACGATTAGACTGCGATCATCTCACGCCATTCGCTTAGGGATGCATTTTCCGTCGTTATATAAAAAGGCACAGATTTCGGCTTGGGCCAAGAGAGACTTTTCTCACCTTGTTGGTTGATATTAGGCAACGGCTTTTCGGTATTGCCACAAGAGATTTGCTGCGCGGAACAAGCGTAGGACCCATGTCTTAGCTTCTCTGAAAACTCGCCCAACTCCGAATTATTGCAAGTGATAGCCTGTTTTTGGCGTCACGTTTGCCTGTTCTGCCAATCTTTCACCCTGCTACCCCCGCATAAATTCCCTGTTAATTTGAAGCAGGGAATCGCGGAGTTTCTGTTGTGAAATCAGTGCTCTATATGTCTAAAATCAAGAACTCCCGCGTTACTCTTGTCAATTTCGCGGGTTTTCTCTGTAAATTCCCTGTTAAACAGGGAATTCAGGCCTGAGACTGGCTCTCGCCGGACTGCGTCCACTACCACGCACTCAGCACGGTCGGCCTCCGAAATGTGCGGTGTAAGAATATCCCCTACTAACGGGGACTTAGCCAGATAAAACCTTTTGAGAGACGTCGATAGAGACGCATAAATCGGCAATTTTACACCGATTATCCAAAGCGTCTCAGATCGCTAATTTTCGCTACCGCGATATTTTGGACGCGATGTAGTTTGCATCGCTGTGGTTTTAGGGTTTTAGTCTTGCATTCCGAGGTATGCGCGTTGGGCAGACCAATCGAGAGGCAAGTTCGGTGAAAGCCGACGCAATTGCTCCAATGTCAGGTCAACAGGATGCTTTCCATCGATAATATCTCTCACGATGGACGGAGCTAAAAATGCCAACATAAGCGTCCGGCTAATATCGCCACGATGAACGTTTTCTGTTTCAGAAATGCTTCCAGTGGTCGCATACACACCACTCTTCAGTCCCTCATACCATTTCCGTGCTGTTGCCACGAGCCTGATAAGGTCTTGATCCGGATACCTAAGGGCTTGCCCTCCAATGATCAGTTTCGTCTCAATTCCGCGTCGCTTCATTTGAACGGGGTATTTCAGTATGATGATGGGATCTTCAGAAGCGTTAATCTGTGATTGAGAGACTACCGCTGCTGGCACGAGTATGTTGCGTCGGAGAGTCAGCGTCATTTCGGTTTGGCTGATTTGGAT
>Ga0189291_100289_pt1 | contig 25943 bp, 21 predicted proteins | sample UW1redminimetaG_FD_130331 | JGI IMG/M metagenome (GOLD analysis project Ga0189291, IMG submission 130331) | Marine microbial communities from the Costa Rica Dome - UW179B-red mini metaG | ecosystem: Environmental > Aquatic > Marine > Oceanic > Photic zone | place: Costa Rica: the Eastern Pacific... | reverse complement strand
CCAGGATTTTGTTTTTTTGAGACAGCAAAACTCTTCTTCAAACTTCAATCTTTCCTCGTCTTTATACCTCTCATGAGAACCAGAAGTTGAATGTCCCTGAGGCTGAGTAACTTCATGAACGTGAACTAAAACCGGTATATGTTCTTTTCTGGCGATGGCTTCTGCCTTTTCATAGGTTTCCATCAATCCCGGATAATCCCACGCTTTTGCTGTAAGAATCTCGTAGCCCGGCTGGTCTTTGGTTCTCTGGAAACCACTCAATACTTCTGAAATACTTTCTTTGGTGGTTTGATATTTTTTGGACACGGAAATTCCCCAACCGTCATCCCAAACCGACATAATCATCGGAACCTGTAAAACTCCGGCAGCATTGATGGTTTCCCAAAATACACCTTCTGATGTACTCGCGTCGCCAATGGTACCAAATGCTACTTCATTTCCTTTGTTTGAAAATTTCTTCCACTCTTTTCCTTTCAGAGCTTTTTCGTTTCTGTACACTTTTGAAGCTTGAGCTAATCCCAATAATCTGGACATTTGCCCCGCAGTCGGAGACATGTCTGCGGATGTGTTCTTCATCTTGGTCTGATCTTTCCAGGTACCATCTTCGTTCAACAAACGAGTAGCAAAGTGGGCGTTCATTTGGCGACCGCCCGAACTTGGCTCTAATTCTGTATCAGGCGTTGCATAAAGTTGAGCAAAAAACTGAATCGGAGTTACACCTTCGATAGCAAGCATAAACGTCTGATCGCGGTAGTAGCCGGATCTGAAATCACCATTTTTAAACACTTTTGACATCGCAATCTGAGGCATTTCTTTACCATCACCGAAAATGCCAAACTTCGCTTTTCCGGTTAATACTTCTTTTCTACCGATCAAAGACATATGTCGGCTCAACCAGCCCAGCTTATAATCAGAAAGAATTTCTTTCTTTTTTGCTGCGCTAAATGTTGACGTCTTTTTCTTCGTCTTTGTCTCTGCCATGTTCAAAAATTAACTCGTTCAAAATAATTAGAATAGAACCCATAACGTGGGGATCAATAATACGGGAAAAGCGCTTTTCTTACAAAAAAGGAACGTTATTTAACGTTAGTTTTATACTTCTCCAAAAAATACTTTCTACTACGATTTACTCAGTAAACCCGCCTTTCGTCATCTTGATGGGATCCAGAGCATTATCCAGTTCCTCATCTGAAAGATCGGTCATCTCTTTTGCTACATCTTTCAAAGGTCGGCTTTCCGCAAACGCTTTTTTAGCAATTTTAGCCGCCAAATCGTAACCGATAATCGGGTTTAACGCTGTAACCAAAATAGGATTTCTACCAACCATATCCGCTATTACATCTTTTCGAACTTCCAATTTAGAAACCGATCGGTCTGCAAGATTTTTAGCAGCATTGCCCAGAATCTGAATTGATTGCAATAAGTTATGTGCGACAACAGGAAGCATCACATTTAGTTCAAAGTTTCCGGCTTGTCCTGCTACTGTAATGGTAGTATCATTACCAATAACCTGAGCGCAAACCATTGTAATAGATTCTTCAATAACCGGATTTACTTTCCCCGGCATAATAGAAGATCCCGGTTGCAATGCGGCAAGTTGAATCTCTCCCAATCCACCATTCGGTCCTGAATTCATCCATCGCAAGTCATTTCCTATTTTCATCAAACTAACAGCAATTGTTTTTAGTTGGCCGGATAATTCTACCGGTGCATCAACTGTAGCCTGAGCTTCAAAGTGATTTTCTGCTTCACTGAAATCAATTCCTGTTAACTCCGATACTTTCTCTGCAAACCTCTTCCCAAAATTGGCGTGTGTGTTAATACCTGTTCCAACTGCTGTTCCACCTTGTGGAAGCTCTATCATCCTAGACAGTGCTGATTTTATGCGATCAATTCCCAGATCAACTTGGCGAGCATATCCGCTAAATTCCTGCTCGATGGTCACCGGCATGGCATCCATCAAATGAGTTCGTCCTGTTTTTACTACATCCGAATATTCTTTTCCTTTGCTAATGAAAGTATCTCGTAAGTGTTCGAGTGAAGGAATTAGATTATTCGTAACTGCAAGAACTGCCGATATTCTGATTGCGGTCGGTACTACATCGTTCGAACTTTGACCGTAATTAACGTGATCATTGGGATGAATTCCCAAATCTTCACTCAACTCATTTGCGCGATGAGCAATCATCTCATTCGCATTCATGTTGGTTGAAGTTCCCGAACCGGTTTGGAAAATATCGATCACAAATTCTTTGTCGTGCTTTCCATCAATAACTTCTTGAGAAGTCTCAGAAATGGCATCTGTAATATTCTTATCTAACAAGCCTAACCCATTATTGGTTAATGCGGCAGATTTCTTCACATAACCCAGTGCCTGAATAAATTCACGGCTAAATCTGATGCCACTGATTGGAAAATTATCATGTGCCCGTTGTGTTTGAGCTCCATAAAGTGCGTTTTTTGGCACTTTAACTTCGCCCATAGAATCTTTTTCAATTCTGAATTCGCTCATAGTCTCATTTGGTTTAAACATTCTTATAAACTGAGTTCGATTTAAATATCTTACAACCTCCACTATTAGTCATTCATGCGTAGCCTGCCTGTCGGCAGACAGGGCAGAAATCTAAATCCTAGTTTAAAGCTCATTAGAAATGTATAAAAGAAATCCAGATTCCAGGCATACGCCCTGGAATGACCTTGCATATACTCTAAAAAATTTTTTAAAACGAAACTCAGTTTTTAAAGATAACACTTTTCTGGTAGATGAGCAGATGAGAATCTGCCGAATTCTATTCAATAAAATTTGGTTACATTTATCAGAAACCAACCCAATAATTCCGTGAGCACTACTTCAGAAATTCGAATTAAAAATATGGTTTGTAACCGCTGCATAAAAGTGGTGCGCCAGAAACTTGAAGAACAACATTTATCAATCAAGCAGATTGAACTGGGTAGAGTTGAATTCGACAAACCTCAGAATATAAATAAAGAAAAGCTTTCTGAAATTCTTGAATCAGAAGGTTTTGCGTTGATTGATGATGCTACCTCTAAACTCATTTCAAGAATTAAAATTTCAGTAATCAATCATATCCATCATCATTCCACTGGAGAAGCTTTTCACAATCTTACCGATTATTTGGAGAAAGAGATCGGTAAAAGCTATTCCAGCTTAAGCTCGACATTTTCAAAGAATGAAGGAAGAACTATAGAGAAATATTCTATTCAGCAAAGAATTGAACGGGTGAAGGAACTACTTATTTATGGGGAAAAAACCGTGAGTGAAATTGCCCATGAATTAGGATACAGCAGTGCTCAGTATTTATCAAATCAGTTTAAAAGTGAAACCGGGCTTACCCCTACCGAATTCAAAAAACTTATTTCCTCCAAAAGAAAGCCGTTGGATGAGGTTTGATGGTTTTACCATTACTTTTTCTGACCTCCCCTATCCCTCATCACATTTATCTTTCCGGGCAGTCCGCCCCTCCTTCTACAAGGAGGGGGAATTCCGAATCATATTTTAAGTTCTATTTTTTATATAATTCAGATCTATATCAACGAGCCCTTCTCCTTAGCCAAAAAGCCTGCCTGCGGTAGGCAGGGAAAAAGAGGAGGTCGTTCTTTTATAGCCTAAGATTCGAAAAATAATACATGCTCCTATTCTAGGGTTAAAACCCTTGCTAGCTTATGTACGAAATTGCACAAAGGACATAAGCTAGCAAGGACTTCAGTCCCACTGCTTTTTATTGGTCTGTTCTTAGTTTTTAACCAAAATCCTACACATCATATCCTTAATTCTGTACCTACATTGTGGTAGTTTTATTTGATATTCATCCTGAATAAATTATATAAAACAATGAAACACACCTACCACATTGAAGGAATGAGCTGTAACGGATGTAAAAATCATGTTACTGAGGCGTTATCCGGGCTCGAAAAAGTAACCAGCGTTTCTGTTTCTTTGGAACAACATTCCGCAGAAATTGAAATGAAAGAGCATGTAGAACTGGAAAAATTTCAGGAAGCTTTAGATAAACTTTCAGGAAAGTATTCTATAAGCATGCCAGGATCTCACAATCATTCTCACCACCATCATCATGAACATAAGCCTGAGAAGAAATCAGATTCAGGAAAAGGAACGGGTGTTTTTTATTGCCCAATGCATTGCGAAGGAGATAAAACCTACGATGAACCAGGTGATTGTCCTGTTTGTGGAATGGATTTGGTGGAAGAGCAAAATATGAAATCAGCTTCTTCAAATATTTATACATGCCCGATGCATCCGGAAATCGAACAGGAAGGTCCTGGCTCATGTCCGATTTGTGGAATGGATTTGGTTCCCAAAGAAGCTGATGAGTCTGCGGAACAAAAAAAATATAAAGAGCTCCTCAAAAAGTTCTGGATTGCAGTGGCATTTACTGTTCCCATCTTATTAATTGCAATGTCAGAATTCCTGGATAAAAATCCACTCTATGAATTAGTTGATGTCAGATATTGGAACTGGACTCAGTTCGCTCTCTCGATTCCTGTTGTATTCTATTCTACCTGGATGTTTTTTGAGAGAGCATGGCGCTCTTTAAAAACCATGAACCTGAATATGTTCACATTGATCGGTATTGGCGCAGGTATTGCCTGGCTGTTTAGTCTGTTTGCTATAGTTTTCCCTGACTTCTTCCCTGAACAATTTAAAACAGATGCAGGAAGTGTTCATTTATATTTTGAAACAGCTACTGTAATTCTCACACTTGTTTTATTAGGACAGGTATTGGAAGCTAAAGCTCATTCCCAAACCAATGATGCAGTTAAAGAGCTCATGAAATTGGCTCCGAATACAGCCATCCGAATTAAAGACGGGAAAGAAGAGGAAATTCACATTGATGAAATTGAAGTAGGCGATCATTTGAAAGTAAAACCCGGAGAGAAAATTCCGGTTGATGGAATCATCATTGATGGAAACAGCACCGTTGATGAATCCATGATTACAGGCGAGCCGGTACCTGTGGAAAAATCAAAAGATGATTCTGTAAGCTCCGGAACCATCAACGGAAACAGTACTTTTGTTATGAAAGCCGAAAAAGTGGGAGCGGATACTTTACTTTCTCAGATCGTAGATATGGTAAACAAGGCGAGCCGAAGTAAAGCCCCTATTCAAAATCTTGCCGACAAGATATCTGGATATTTTGTGCCGGTAGTCATCGTTATTTCTCTCATCACTTTTGGGGTTTGGGCTACATTCGGACCTGAACCTGCTTATGTATATGCGCTGATAAATGCTATTGCTGTCCTCATTATCGCTTGTCCGTGTGCACTTGGCTTAGCCACACCCATGTCTGTGATGGTTGGAGTTGGCAAAGGAGCCCAAAACGGAGTCCTCATCAAAAATGCGGAAGCTTTGGAGCGTATGAATGAAATGGATACGCTTATCATCGATAAAACCGGAACTATTACGGAAGGAAAACCTTCCGTAGAAGCCATGATTTCTTTGAATGATGACTTTTCAGAAAAACAAATCATTCAATACATCGCCTCACTTAATAATGAAAGTGAACACCCCTTGGCTGAAGCCACCGTGAAATATGGAAAATCTAAAGAAGTAGAGTTCCTGAATGTATCTGATTTTGAATCCATTACCGGAAAAGGTGTACAGGGGACCATCAATAGTAAAGCCTTAAAACTTGGAAATAGAAAAATCATTGAAGATGCTGATATTTCAGTAACAGAAGATCAAAAAACAGAAGCCGGATCCTATCAAGATTCAGGTAAAACTGTGTCTTGGTTAGCCATTGATGATAAAATAGCCGGATTTGTTGTGATTACGGATGCCATCAAAGAAAGTAGCCGTAAAGCAATAGCTACGCTTCAGGAAAGTGGAATTGAGGTCATTATGTTAACTGGAGATAATCCCCAGACAGCAAAAGCGGTAGCAGAAGAAATGAACTTATCTTCTTACAAAGCTGAATGCCTCCCTCAGAATAAACTGGAAGAAATAGAACGCTTACAAAACGAAGGCAAAAAAGTAGCCATGGCTGGTGACGGTACCAACGATGCGCCGGCTTTAGCTCAGTCAGATATTGGAATTGCCATGGGAACAGGAACCGATGTTGCCATTGAAAGCGCAATGATCACTTTGGTGAAAGGAGATCTGCACGGAATAGTTAAAGCCAGCAATTTGAGTAAGGAAGTAGTTAAGAACATTAAGCAAAACCTATTCTTTGCATTAATTTATAATTCTGTTGGTGTACCGGTTGCCGCTGGAGTTCTGTTTCCACTTTTTGGAATATTACTTTCACCCATGATCGCTGCACTTGCAATGAGTTTCAGTTCTGTTTCTGTGATTGGGAATGCGTTGAGATTGAAGAGCGTGAATATCAGTTAGACCATAATAAATTTGTAAACATGAACAAATAATTTTCATACATTAGAACTGCTTTTTGTCGATAAGCTCGACGTAATTATTTTTATACCTAATGAATAACATTCGTAATAATGCGAATAAAAACCATCTGGATCGGTTTTCAGCAGCAGGTTTGCTGATTTCATTAGGAATCGTTTTCGGCGATATTGGTACCTCTCCTCTCTATGTAATGAAAGCCATTGTAGGCGAGAATATTATTCAGCCGGACCTTATTCTAGGCGGACTTTCATGTGTATTCTGGACACTCACCATTCAAACCACTGTTAAATATGTACTGCTTACTTTGCAGGCCGACAATAAAGGTGAAGGTGGAATACTGGCTTTATACGCCTTGGTTCGCAGAGAAAAAAACTGGTTGGTAATTCCCGCTATTGTAGGAACTTGTGCATTGCTCGCTGACGGATTAATCACTCCTCCTATTTCTGTAACTGCCGCCATTGAGGGGATTGAGATCATAAAACCCGATATTCCTGTCGTACCAATTGTCATTGCAATTTTAACCTGGCTGTTCTTTTTTCAACAGTTTGGAACCAGCGTTATTGGCAAAGCCTTTGGCCCAATTATGGTAGTTTGGTTTGGGATGTTGGCTACGTTCGGTGTTATCTGGTTGCTGCCGAATTTGAGCGTTCTCAAAGCAATCAATCCATATTATGCCTTTGAGCTTTTGGTGAAATATCCTCAGGGATTTTGGCTGCTTGGAGCAGTTTTTCTTTGCACAACAGGAGCGGAAGCTTTGTATTCGGATCTGGGACATTGTGGGAAAAAGAATATCAGAGTAAGCTGGGGTTTTGTTAAAACGGCTTTGTTGCTCAATTACTTTGGGCAGGGAGCCTGGCTGTTATCGCATTCCGGAAAACTCTTAGAAGGTCAAAATCCGTTTTACCAATTAATGCCGGACTGGTTCATTATCCCCGGAATTGCCATCGCGACCTTAGCAACTATTATTGCAAGTCAGGCTTTGATCAGCGGATCATTTACACTTATAAAAGAAGCCATAGGATTGAACTTATGGCCGCAAGTACGGGTCGTGTATCCTTCTATACTAAAAGGACAACTTTATATACCAAGTACGAACTGGATTCTTTATGCCGGGTGTTTACTGATCGTACTGCTCTTTCAGAAATCCGAGAATATGGAAGGAGCATATGGGCTAACGATCACCATCACTATGATCATGACAACTATTTTGCTGACTTTTTATCTGCTAAAAAAGAATTACTCAAAAATCTTTGTATTCAGTTCTCTGATTGTATTTTTGACCGTTGAATTCTCTTTTCTAATTGCCAATTCAAGTAAAATTGCTGACGGAGGCTGGATAACTCTTTTAATCGGTTCTGCACTTTCTATTGTTATGGTGGCATGGTATAGAGGCACAAATATCATAAACAGATATACTAAGCTGGAACCGATTGATGAATATTTACCGATGTTGGAAGAGCTCAGCAAAGACTCGGATGTTCCTAAGTATGCCACTCACCTTGTTTACCTGACAGAATCAGATAAAGAGGATAGAATGGAGCACAAGGTGTTCTATTCTATCTTCGAGAAAAGACCAAAAAGAGCCGATGTTTATTGGTTTGTGCATGTGACTGATGTGGACGATCCTCACACAAAAACATACAATGTACACGAACTTATTCCCGGTAAAGCTTTTAGAGTAGAATTTAAACTTGGCTTTAGAATAGAGCCGCGCATCAACCTGTATTTCCGAAAAGTAATTCAGGAAATGGATGCCAATGAAGAGGTAGAAATTGAAAGCCGATATTCATCTCTTCAAAAATTTGATATAGCCGGAGATTTCCGGTTTGTGATTATTGACAAGATTCTAACTTATGATTACGAATTGCCCAGCACAGACAAGTTAATCTTGGGTGTATACAAGTTTCTTGGCAGATTAAGTCTTTCAACAGAGAAAATATACGAGCTTGATACCAGTATCACAGATGTGGAAAAAGTGCCTTTAATTCTGGCTGGGGTAAGAGAATATGATTTAGAAAGAGAAGATCCTTAAGTAGTTGGAAAGAAAAGTAATCTTCATCAAAATTTGGGTTATAACATGTCCGATAAATCAAATAAAGAACAAATAGGTTTACTCAGTGCTGTTGCTATCGGTATAGGCGGAATGGTTGGTGGCGGGATATTCGCCGTGCTTGGTCTAGCCGTGCAGCTTTCTAAAGGTGGCACTATGATCTCGTTTGCTATAGCAGGATTAATAGCTCTTATCACTGCTTACTCATACAGTAAACTTTCCATCACTTTTCCTAACCGGGGCGGAACTGTAGAATACTTGAATCAGGGATTTGGAACAGGAATATTTTCGGGGAGTCTTAATGTTTTACTATGGATCAGCTATATCGTGATGCTTTCTTTATATGCGTACGCCTTTGGTAGTTATGGGTCCAGCTTCTTCCCGGAAAGCACTCAATTCTTCTGGAAACATGGTTTTATCACATTAAGTATTGTCCTTTTCACTCTGCTGAATATTTTTGGTTCCAGTCTAGTGGGAAAATCAGAGGAATATATTGTGGCTGTAAAGCTGCTCATTCTGCTCACTTTTATAGGACTGGGTCTTTCCACTGTCGACACCACCGCGCTTGCTCCTTCAACCTGGAGCAGTCCTCTGCAATTGGTCGCTGGTGGTATAATCATTTTTCTTGCCTACGAAGGATTCGAACTTATTGCCAATACGAGCGACACTATCAAAAACCCAACAAAAAACCTGCCCCGCTCTTTCTATGGCTCGGTAGCTTTCGTAATTCTACTTTATATTTTAATCGCTATTGTCGCTGTTGGTAATTTACCGGTTTCAAAAATCATTGAAGCAAAAGATTATGCTTTAGCAGCGGCAGCAGAACCATTTATGGGACAAGCCGGATATACAATTATTGCCATCGCTGCATTACTTTCTACCGGTTCTGCAATTAATGCCACATTATATGGAGCTACCAAAGTAAGTTATATCATTGCGAAAGATGGAGAGTTGCCTGCTCAGCTTGAGAAAAATATATGGAATCGCCCCATTGAAGGATTGCTGATTTCCGCAGTACTTACCATTGTTATTGCAAATGGCTTTAATATTTCGAGTATTTCTACCATGGGAAGTACCGGATTTTTGATCATTTTTGCAGCCGTAAACTGGGCTAATTTCAGACTGGCATACAAAACAAACAGTCGTAAATTTTTGCCTGTTGTTGGAATCATTGTTTGTATCGGTTCATTAATTACACTCATTGTGTATACGTGGAGACAAAATCCTCAGACATTATGGGTGTTAGTGGTAATGCTGTTATTGTCGTTTGGTATTGAGTTTACCTACAGAAAAGTAACCGGACGAGAAATCAAACCGGCCTTTGAAATAGCTGAAGAAGAGTAACTTTTTCCTTTAATATTCTAATTGATTCATTATGAGCAGGATTAAAAACAGTACTAAATATTTTAATGGCGGCTTTTACGGAGCGCTGATACTAATCATAATAATGTATGTTATGAAGTTCACCGACCTTGGCGGAGATCCGGGATTTGTTTCTATTTATAAAAATAGCTTTGGCGCTGATGGTGGTTTTCTCACACACCTTTTAGCTTCCTTACTCTTTGCAATAAGTGGTGGAATTTGGGGGATCGTATTTAAAGTTATTCCAAATCCAACTATTTGGAAAGGAACTCTTTTTGGATTACTTCCATCACTTTGGTTATGGGTGGTAGTTGTACCTTTTATGGGCGGTGAATTCTTTAACGGCTTCGCCACAAAAGGAATTTTACTTCCGATCCTTTTTAATTGTGTAGTATGGGGAAGCTTTCTGGGATGGTTTGTACTGAAAGATAAATCCTCAGTTGAAGATTAATCTCCCTTTATAAACTAATCACTTGACTCCGTACCAAGGTACAGGTCTTATATTGCCTCTAGAACAGAAGCTCGAATAAATTGGAGGATCAATTATGCCGTTCAAGAAAGGAGAAGTTTATCAATGTCCCGACTCAGGTTGCGGATGCGAAGTAACCGTAACAAAGAGCGCCCCACCAAGCTGTGGCGGTACTCAGAACCCAACCTGTTGTTGCGGAAAGACAATGATCAAGAAGAACTGATCATTCAATCAGCACCGGTTTATGCCGGTGCATTTTAATTCTCAATTATTATGAAGACCAAAAAAAATTCTTATTTAGCTTTTTTTATAGCCTCTGTCCTATTCGTTGGATTATTAACAAATTGTAGTGATACAAAGACAAAGTCCATTACATCCGATTTCATGGACACTCAATTTCCTATAGTTGTTAAAGTTAATGGTATGTATTGTAGCTTCTGTTCAAAGAATATAGAGCGCTACGTTTCAGAATTAATTGAAGTAGATTCTGTATTAGTATCGGTCTCAGAAAAAAGGGTTTGGATTAGCCTTAAAAAAGATATGATGCTAACTAAAGCAAAAATTTCAGAAACTATATCTGATGCAGGTTATGAAACCGAACAATTTATTAAGTACCCTGAAACTGCCAAAAAGGGGAACTGAATATGAACTTTAAAAATTGGCAACAAAAAGCTTCCAGCTATCTCGCTCTTTTTACATCCACAGGAACTCTGATTTGCTGCGCTCTGCCCTCTGCTTTAGCGGCCATTGCAGGTGGTGCCGCTGTAACTTCTATGATTACCAACTTTCCCTGGCTGGTTCCACTTTCAGCTAACAAAGGGTGGATATTTTTGAGTTCAGGAATAATGCTGGTGTTAAGTGGAATTTTAATTTATCGCCCTCAAGGAAAAACAGCATGTAGTGTTACTGGTGGAAGTGGTTGCGAAATTGCAGGACGATTCACTAAAATAATGTTTTGGAGCTCAGTTATAATTTTTAGTATGGGTGCTTTTTTTGCATACGGTTTTTATCCACTTCAACAACTTTTAGGTATTTGATAACATGAAACTACACAACGTTCGAGGTCTGTGATCAATTATGAAATGTTTTATTAAAACACTTTTTGTTGCGACTATTCTCTCATTCTCTCCATTTTCCCATGGCAATGCCCAAGGTGGACATGGTCCGGTATTTACTTTAGCTACTCCTACTTTGGGTCAAGGTGAATTAAGCTACGATGCAATGGTAATGACAACTCAGCAAGATAAATCGGCTTGGATGCTACGACAAAATTGGCATTACGGATTAACAGAAGATATTCAACTTAACTTATCAGTCCCCACTACCTTACAAAAAATTGATTCCCCACCACAAGGTCGACTCGGAACTATGATGGGTAGCTATGGGGACCTGGAAGTATCAGGTTTATTTCGCTTTTTTAAAACATACCCGGGTATTGGTCAACGCCTGGAATCTACTTTATTAATAAGTGGGTCAGTACCCACAGAAGATAAACGGGGAGGAATTGAGGTAGGACCAAGCCTCCACGGAGCTCTAGTAACAGGTTATGCCTCAAGAACCTTTTATGCTTGGGCAGGTGGAGGATATCAGTATTATGGAAAACAAAGAAATGATCAATTAGGCGATATTACTTATATCACCGGAGTAATTGGTTACCGCCCTCCTTTGTTTCAACATGACTACCCAAAACCAGATTGGCGTATCTTTATAGAAAGTGTAACAGAATGGGCAGGAAATAACTCAAAAAATAATTTAGAACAACCGGGAACAGGTGGAACTAAATCTTTACTTGGACCAAGTATTTTAGGCCTTTATGGAAAATGGGGATTATCAGCAGGTATTCTTTTTCCTATAACATCTATATCGAATGATATTCTACCATCTGAATCTTTCCGTTCCAGTTTCGTTCTTTCGTACTGGTTTTAACTTTTAATCAATTTCGACAACATTAAACTATCAGGCATTAATATGAAAATTCAGATCATAACATTTATTCTTGGAATACTCATTTTTTTACCAACAAAAACTAACGCTCAATTATTGGAAGTAAAACAAACTGTTTATGGTATGGATTGCTCCCCCTGTGCCCATGGGCTGGAAAAAAGAATAAAGAAAATGGATGGCATTCAATCTGCATCAGTAAGTTTAAACAACGGTCTCCTATCTGCAGTGTTAAACAAAGAAAACAAGTTAACTTTAGAAGAACTTAGAAATGCTATTGAAAACAGTGGGTTTAAAGCACAGTCAGCAGATATTGTTGTTCAGGGAAGCCTTACTAAAGGAGAAGGAAAGTCCTTTATTTTAAAAGTGAGTTCTGGCGAGGAATTCCTACTAATCGCTGACGATCAAGTTAATTTGGATAATTACTCAGATACTGATCAACTTGTTAAACTATCCGGAGAAGCCGAAATAAGTAATGAAACCGGAATAAGGCTCACAGTAAAAAAAATTAATAGGCTTTAACTTAGTCATCTAAACTAAAGGTTTATAGTATAACAGAAAATATAATCGAGAAATACGAAGATATTTTAACTTTAAAATAAAGAGCACAAGAACTCGGATTTACTGTTGTACAGATTAAGAAATTAATGATGAACAATGACCCAGCTAAAAAATTCTGATGATAATCCCCTTACATCACTGATTGTACTATCGAAAACGGCGATCTTTGTTATTGCGTTATATGGTTTTTTCCTAAACCTAATTTGGGAATTTGCTCACGCAGGTTCGCTCTACGATATGTGGAAAAAAGTTGATACATCTATCGGAATTTTTCACATTTTTATTGCCTCAGTGGGTGATATGATCATGGTAATAGCTATTACTAATTTTAGTGCAAAAATAAGTCAGGTATTTAGTATTTCTTCTGTATCTGCTAAGTTTTATTTCTACATGTTATTTTTTGGTATGGTTTCGGGAGTTGTCTTAGAGTGGAGTGCTAAAGCATTAAATTTTTGGACTTATAACGAACTTATGCCAACTTTAACGATACTTGGTGAAGACGTAGGATTATCCCCATTCCTACAAATGAGTACTTTACCTTTATTAAGTGTTATACTTAGTAAGAAATTTCATCTTTCAAAAAACTGACTATTATGAGACAAAATATCGAAGAGAAATACGAAGATGTTTTAACTTTTAAAGTTGGTGAAGTAGCCCGCAAAGCCGGGGTTAATAAAGAAACGCTTCGATATTATGAAAAAAGAAAACTGATTACCAAACCTGATCGCCGAAGATCCGGATACCGAATATTTACCCAACATCATATAGATCAGGTGAAATTTATAAAAAGAGCTCAGGAGCTCGGATTTACTCTAAGTGAAATCAAAGAGTTACTTGAGCTTAGAACGGATGAAAACACCACCTGCTCTGAAGTAAAAACGGAAGCGGAAGAAAAATACAGAGATGTGGCAGAAAAAATTAAGGACCTTCAAAGAATAAAAGCTACCCTTATTGAACTAATTGACTCCTGTTCCGGTAGCGGACCCAAAGGTGAGTGCCCAATTCTTGTAGCTTTAGAAGGTGATAACAAAACCGGCAGAGAATTGAGAAAGTAACAGAATGAACGAACCAGAGCTTAAATCTATTATTACTTGTCCGAATTGCGGGCACCAATTTAAAGAAACTATGCCTACGGATTCCTGCCAGTTCTTTTGGGAATGTCCTGAATGCAAAAAAGTTTTGAGGCCAAAACAAGGAGACTGCTGTGTGTTCTGTTCGTACGGAGATGTTCCCTGCCCTCCTATACAGAAAGGCAAAGATTGTTGTTGATAAGCTTCAGTTTTGATTTTGTGAATGAGATAATTGTCTTGACGAATTAGGATCATCCATGTAGATGTTAGGTAATTCTAAAAATTTCGCCCTTAGTATTTAAGACGGAGAGGAGAACATGATCCGGATGCGTCTGCGAAGCCTGCCATTCGGCAGACAGGCAGGAATAATCCTTTCAGGTGAGAAGTTTAGTAATTTCCTCAGAATGGACGAAGACCTTTAGGATTATTCAGCGCAGGATCAGTGAACCCGTCTTAAATACTTCGGCCTGCCTTTGCCGAAGCGGCTCCGCGCAGGCAGGCTTGATCTTTTGTTACTTTTGTATCAAGACAAAAGTAAGTACTCTTGCGCAAAGCCAAACCATGCTATAGGACTCAGTTCGCCTTCTCTGTGTACTTTTGTGCCGACAAAAGTACCAAAAACTCCCGACAAGAATTATGGGCGCGAACTCCATTACATCAACTAATCATTACAAAAGGTCATCCTGCATATGATCCATATTCAAGACTCAGCCTGAGTGTAATGATTGCTCCCTGTCTGCCGACAGGCAGGCTGGGGAGCCGTCGATTTCATTACGTTCTTTCTCGCCCATAATTCTAAAGGTCGGTGTAATTGGAAGCTTTTCTGAAATTTTCAGGATTATATACAGGACATTTTTTGTAAACGAATTACCTAACATCTACATGGATGACGAGCATTTATCGAAAAACGAAATTATCTAACTTCTATCTCGAAGACCAATGCAATGCTACCACTCTCCACATCCCATTCTCTTTTTTAAGAACGGCAAGCTCCAGGCTGTTCATATCGATATCCCTGCCTGAATATGTTCCGGTCATTTTTGTTTTTGAAGTTACCCAAGCCACATTACCTTCAATTTTAATATTCTGAGACATTTCTTCGCGGTTTATTGCGCCTAAAAATTTACCGTCAGAATGAAAATGATGAGATAAGTACTGACTTTTGGTTTCCATGCCACCGCCTTCAAGAATAGTAACATCATCATGTAGAATTGCTCCCGCTTTTTCGGAATCATTCTCAACTATTGCTGTTTCGAGGTCGCTCAACGTTTTTGCGATCATCTCTTTTTCTGTTGACTGCTGAGCAAATATAGCAACACTTAAAAATGCCAGCACTATGAATGTATATGTTAATTTTTTCATTTTATATCCTTCTAGTTTGAGTTATTAATTTTAAGCCACTTATTATAAGTTTCATCATCCCATAAATTCTGAACAAAAGCGATCACCGCAAGCTTTTCTTCTTCAGAAAGCACTTCTTTAAATGCAGGCATACTTCCGCCTAAAGGAATTCCACCTTTGTTTATGGTTTCCATCAGCACTTCAGTAGAATGATGCCAAGTATGAGCCGTTCCATTCAAAGGCGGAGCAGGAAATTTCCCATTAGGATTTGGAGTTTTCCAATCTTCTACCAAGCCCTGTCCTTTACTTCCATGACATTGAGCACAGTTTGCCGTAAAAACCTGTTTACCGAGTTCAAATTGCTGTTGAGTGTACCAACGGCTTTCTTTAAACGAAAGAGGCTCAGAGCTAACGCCTTTCTTTTTTGTATCCTTACTACAGCTCACAAAAAAAACTGCCATTGAAATGAATATAAATAGTTTTAGTAATTTTTTTCTATATATCATTATTAAGCTTGATAAAGGGTATTTGATAATTTTCTGCAAGATAAACACTAAGTGCCGGTAAAAAAGTAATCTGAAGAATCGGTGTCAAACCAACTTTGTAATTAAATACATAGAGAGTGGGCATACTTGTATCATATTCCCAAAGCTCTAAATACAGTGCCATCCATTCAAGAAAGATACTGGCTGTAAAACTTAGTGCAAGTAACAATAGGTATTTTGTTACTGTTTTTTGAAGCAGGCCTGTTGATTTAAAAAGCGTTTTTACTCCTTGCCAAATTCCCAGAACAATCAATATATCTCCAAATACAGCTCCCCACATCCAAAGGGTTGCTTTCCAGAATCCCCAACTCCACATCTCATAAAAAAACAGACATTGAGAAAATTCCCAAACCGTATTAAGAAGAAATGCCCAAATAATTACTTTGAGCATTTTACTTTTTTCCATCATCTTATATCCAAAGATGAATTAGTCTCTTACAGCTCTGGATGAACCATGATTCTGCATAATTTTCCAGCCGTCGTCCGTTTTTTTGAGTACTGAGGTAGCTACAGCTTGTCTTTCTATGGTTCTACTCTCCTCTCCTCCTGTCACGATTTTATAATTGTACGTTTCGAAAGCCACAGCTACATCCCCTTCTATCTGAACATTAACCATGTAATCACTAAAAGAGAATTCTTCAAAATGGCCTAGCTCAGGTCCAATATGGTGATCTAGGTATTGCTTATAGGTTCCTTCATGACTCCCATTCTCAAAGATTGCTGAGTTTTCAGTAAAAAGCTTTTCTGTGCCGGATACATCTAAAGCTTCGAGTGCATTTTTATAAGCTTTCAGAACTTTTTTTACTGCGTCCGCTTCCTCAGAAGAAGCCATTTCCTTATGATCTCCGTGATCATTATGCTGAGCATACATCAATCCGGAAGTAGATAATAATAAGAGTGTTAATATAATTTTTTTCATAATGGTATTGGTTTTGGTTATTTGATTTATGTGTTGATCATTTAAGTTCATTTGTTGGATGGAAAAATTCAGTTAATTTGCACAATTTATTAATCGTCTCCAGTAGATTTAAGCGTATCTCCTAAGAAACCGGGTGCTAAATTTTGAATTAGTTTACGAACACTATCTGCTTTAACTCTTTCTCCAGTGGTTTCCAGCAAGAGATAACGATAATACTGCAAGCCGACTTCAACGTACTGCCGCTCATTTGCAGGAAGACCAGACAAGTATGAATCTTGATTTACAGGAATTTTGTCCGCTAATGTCGTTAAAAGTTGCTCTAATTCTTTGCCTGAAATAAAGGTTGCGCTGCCTGTATTGGCTTTTTGTGATAAAACAGGCGCAGTAAACTCTATAGTGCGCTTGTCATCCGTATTAAGTTCTATTCCTTTTAATTGTTCTTTGAGAGCATTCAAATTTCCTAGATAAAAAAGGCCCGCCATATGGCCAGCTTTGGCGGAGTCTTTTGATCCTAGTACATTCACAATATTTTTCTGTAAAACTTCCTGATCAAGTTGCGCCCCCTTTTGCTGGCCTATCAGGGCAATACTTGCCCTTGAGCCTGAAAAATCGGCGCGCCACAAGGTAACTTCAGAAAAAACAGAATCAAATGTAGCAGCAATAATCTTGAAACTTTCGGGGGTTAACTGATACAAAGGCAGCCATTGCGCAAACAGACCGCCGGGTTTAAGCTGTTTTTTGGCACGTTGAAAATGTTCCAGGGTATAAAGACTACCTGTTCCGGAATGCCAGGGCGTAAACAGATCCCCCACAATTACATCGAATTTTTCATTAGTACCAAGCAGGTAATTTCGCGCATCATCGGCAACAATTTCAACTCTTTGGTCATGGAACAGCCCGTTTGCCCATGGTGCATAATAACGCTCTGCAGCTTCGATAACATTTGAAACCAGCTCAACGGCCACTACACGTTTCACATTGTGCCTGAGTGAAGCGCCCGCTGTAATACCTGTGCCCATGCCTAAAAACAAGGTGTGATGAGGCATGGGATGGAGCAAGAGCGGGATATGTCCTTGCATTTGTTCGACCACTGCTGAACGAGTATCTCCGAGAACGTAAAAATTATCCAGTCTCATTTGTATATTATTATCCGCTTTAACAACGGAGACAACACCATCGGTTGATTGCCAAATATCTAGCAACCGTTCCCCTTTCTCTAAACGAACCAAAGGCGGTACTGATAGTGCTACAACAAATATAAGCCCAACCACAGGCAATGCCATCCATCGTATATTTTCTGTATCCCTTACTCTGGCAGCAACCAACAATGCCAGACATCCATAGGTTGCGGCTACAATTTTCATACTTCCCCAAATTCCCAGTATGTCAAGCAGAAAAAAACCTATCAAAATAGGGCCTAAGGCACTGCCAAGGGCGTTATATAACACCAATAATCCCACAAACCGGCCTGGTTCCCTGTTAAATTGGGGAGCTGCTTTTAATAGATACGGAAATACAGCGCCAATAAGCAGGGTTGGAGGAATAACCACAATAAAGATAAGCTTAAAAACAGCCCATACGTATTGGGGCCAGGAGATACTTGAGGCGACATAGGAAAGCCCGTTTGTAGCAGTATTAAAAATGATGGTTGATAACCCGAGCAGAATTGTACCCAGCGAAAGCAGTACCAGTAGTACAGGAATAGGCCGCAGTGATAGTCGTACAAGTATATGTGCTAAAAGGCCTCCAAGACCCAGTGCAATAAGAAATACTACTAATATTGCTGAAAAAGAGTACACCGAATTTTGTAATACTTGCGAAAACATACGTATCCAAATGGTTTCTGCTGAAAGTGCCAGTAGTCCAGACATAAATGCTAAAATTAGCATCCATGAATAGGTTACAGTAGATGCCTGATCAACCGATACCGTTGATTTTTCATTTTTCGTAAAATTTTTGGGTGTTTTTTTATTTTTAAACGTTGGTTTGCTGTCTCCGGAGGATAGGCGGTCAAGTATCAAGGCCGCCGCACCGATGCATGCTGCCAATCCCACTGCGAAGGCATAAGTTGAACTAACCCCATAGTTTGAAAGAAGAAAAAACCCCGCGAAAAATGCGCCAATAGATGCACCTATTGTATTTAGTGCATAGAGAAAAGTACCCTGAACGGCGAGTTTCCGCCGGCTTTTACCCACGTATTGTACCAGTATAGGAAAAGTGCCGCCCATAAGAACGGTTGGTATTAGTAGAAGTGTAGTGCTGAAAACAAATTTCGAAAGAGTTAGCATACCGCTATGCCCATCAAGGATAGCGACAACGGATGCGTAGTGGGTTTCATAAAAATCCAGCCCTGGAATCCAAAGGAGAGCGGTTAAGGCTACACCTATTTCCATCAGGCCATATACAGTGAGCGGCCGACGAAACCGAGCTGCAGCGTTTCCCCAAAACCAGCCACCAATGGCCAGTCCCAGAAAAAAAGCGGCAAGTGTTGCGGCTGTTGCATAGGCGGCATTTCCGAAAACTAAACCAAGACGATACATCCAGACAACTTGTAAGATTAAGCCGGCAGTGCCTGAGAGAAAAAATAAACCTGCCAAAATAAGTATATGTTTTGAATCGGGGGTTTTAATAATGAGAAATTGTTTTGTGTGGGTTGGCACTATGGTAAGGTTTATATTATATAAAATATATAGCTTATAAATAAAGAGAGGGCTATTCAAGCCCCCTCTTTATACTTTTTAAAACAGGTTTTCTGTTTTAAGTATCTTGTTCATCCAGACATCCCTGGAAGTTTGGGTTGTTCTCCTCGGACTGAGGTACTGGAAATGAAAGTACAGGCTCATATTGTCCTCCTTTAAAATATGTACCCCATGGGAATACATCTGAAGCATTTTTACCATATATACGTACCAATCTACGCAGGTCTCCCTGGCGATGGCCCGTACTAAACAGCCAGAAGGCCCTTTCTTTGAAATGATACGCACGTAGTTCATCCTGATCCATTCCGGATAAGTCATCTGCAGATAATCCTTCCAGAGCTCTCAGAGTATTATGAATGTCTTCAACAGCCTGGTTATCCGCTGCTTGCACGGCTGCTTCAGCTTCAATTAACCGCGCCTCAATACCGGAAGCCAACACAACTGGTGCGCTCGTTGAAGTGTATTTAAGTTGATTGTAGTATTTGGTTATGTCGTCTTGTCCTCTTTCGTCATTGTCTTCCCAAGGGGTACGCGGATCGTTTGCGGAGCGGAACATTAGTCCGTTTTCGCCTTTACCCTCGGCAATGGACCATTGCTGACGCACGGTACTCATAATATAGATTCCATTCTCTTGCCGTCTGCTGTTATCGGAATGTTCGATATTATAAACGAAGTCGGTTGGCACTGATTGAACAGTGTTGGCTGCTTCACTGATTTGGCCTAACCCCAGAAGGGCGCGGGCTTTACCAATGCGTGCAAGGTTCGCCATCTGTGTATTAGCCGATCCTGCACTGTTCAGTGCCTCGTCGAACCAATCTGCTGCACGGGTGAACATTTGCTCGGTTGTCAGTGGTTCCCCAAACTGCAAATCTCCACCATCAACAGGAGCCTTACTGAAAGGTACTCCCGGACAAAAGGTTTCTGCAAACATTACATAGGAGTAACCTGCAACATTCTGCATTTCGCTTTCTATAGCAGTTAAACCGCCAATTTCTGCTGCCTGTTCGGCCGCTCTCTCAGCTGCAGCACGGGCCCTGTGCATGTTTCCATAGATTCCGTCCATCGTTCCATTTGTACTTTGTACGTTGCGGGTATCTGCTTCGCGCCGCGTGGGGAAAGTACCCGTGTAAATGTATTCGTCGGACATAAGAGCGCTCATTGTGATAAGACCGGGCGTTGCGCCATGCCCTGCCGCCGACCCACTCATGGCAACAGCCAGGTCTCCGAGCGAACCCGCACGAAGTGTTTCAAGACCTTGCTGACCAACCAGCGATTCAGGGGTAACAATATCAGGGTCTGTAACATTAACCATATCATCACAGGAGTAAGTGCCAAACACAACTATGGCTGTTATACCTGCAATAACAAAGTGCCTCCAAATTCGATTATTATTTTTTAGTAGTGTACTCATAATAAATTTCTCCAATTAAAAGTTTTAGCGGTTAAAATGATATGTTAAGTCGTGCTTTCCATGTACGAACCGGAGGCTGAGTCATAAAGTCATCGATAATTAAATTGCCTTGGCCTCTTGAGCTAATTTCAGGGTCTAGCCCGGTATAATCAGTCCATAAACCAAGATTTGCTCCTGAAAGCGTAAGACTTAGATCGGAAACTCCAAGTGCATCAAGCCATCTCGGAGGGGCATTATAGGTCAGCGATACTTCGCGTAACCGCCAGAATGAGGCATCTTCAATATATCCGGCTTCAGTACCAAAGAATTTAGAAGCTACTGCCCGGGCCTGATTCTCCAGTGAGGCATTTGGGTCATTTAGAGCCTCTGTATTATTGTTTCCATTCCGCCATGCATTTGTATTGTTATACAGTTTTCGTCCTCCTCTATAGTTCAGGAGTGCACTAGCTACAATCCGGTCTCCAAATAAACCGGTTGTACCTGTAAAGGTAACATCGGTATCTCCAAAAGGGGAGCCGAGATAAACAGCCTCGTTACCTACAGTAACCTCATTTCTGCCTATCAAACCATCACCGTTGGCATCACTGAAGGTATATTTTTCATCCCAGTATCCGCCCAGGGGATAGCCTTCTACGTGGCGCTGAACACTGCTAATGATAATAGGCTCAATTCCATTTCCTAATTCCTTAAGTTCGTTATTTATCAATGATCCTACAATATCGAAATCGAAATAAGCAGTTTCATTTTGAAATACGGTGGTACTTAAAGAAAGCTCAAAGCCAGTATTGGCAACAGAACCGAGATTTTCAAACCGGCCGTCTCCTGCACCAAGCGAAGGAGGAAGCTGCCTGAATATCAGCGCATCCTGAGTTTGCTTGTTAAAATATGTAGCTTCAAGAGCAACACGGTCCGAAAGCATGGTTGCATCCATACCGATTTCAAATTCCCCTGAACGCTCTGGTTTAAGATCAGAATTACCGACCCCGCCAAAGGTTACGCCGGTTACACTTTCCCCATTAACTGTAGATGCAATAGGGATAAAAAACTTCAAGGCATCGTTTGTGCCCGGCTGTACTCCTGATTCGCCCCAAGCGCTTCGAAGACGAAGCGAAGACATCCAGCGGCCTGTACTAAAAAATGATTCTTCCGAAATAAGCCAGGAAGCACTGACTTTGGGATAGAATACCGCATTAAATTGGGCACCAAAGGCGCTTCCACGGTCAGCTCGGACCGCACCGGTTACAAACAGTTTATCTTGAAAGCTAAGCCTTTCTTCTAAAAACACACCAACGGTACGTTGTTCGGTAGTTTGCTCGGTGCTTGTAGTATTTGCTGCACCTGCAATTGATTCGCTTCCTGCTACTATCTGGCGGCCGGTAGCGAGCGTTCCTCGAGTCAAATCCTGCAGATATTGAAATCCTACAGAAGTACGGGAAGATAAATTCTCAGATACTGCCTTACTATATGTTCCATTTGCATCCAAAGTGTAGTTGAACACATCGAACCGATTGGATATACGCACTCCATCTCTAAAATCAAGAAAATCAGGTGCTGTTCCAGTAGGGAAAAATTGATTGTCCCAGCGTGAGGTATAATCCAACCCACCCGACAACCGGAAATTCAGATTTTGGGAAGGAGCCCACTCTGTTTCAAGCCCAGTGGTAAAACGGTTGATCTGCTGGCGTGAATCAACAGTGAACAATTGAGCGGGGGTAAATTCACCCCATCCGTTATTGACATCTGGTGTGGCCTGCCCGTTAAGACCTTGCCCCAAAAGGCCAATAGAAAAAGTACCATTCATGGGGAGCTCCAAATTACTGTTTGTATATCCGGTATTCAGGGTAACCTTCAGATCTTCGTTAATATAAGTTTGAAAATTACCTCTTAAACTTGCCTTTCTAAGGTTGTTAACAGGAAGAGTTCCTTCATTATCGGCATAGTTCCCAGATATAAAGTAGGTCAGTGTTTCGCTTCCTCCAGATACGCTTAAGCCTAACCCATAGGCATTTCCTGTACGGTAAGGAGAACTAACAGATTCGTTAAGTGGCTGATAGGAGCTAATGCTGCTCTGAGTACAGGTACCTTCTGCTGCTTCGAAAGTAAAACAAGGATTACCTGATGCATCAACTGCACGAAAGTTAGCAGGGTAGGTAGTCACATTATTTACGATCCCTGTTTCTGTAAAGGCTGCCCATCTTGGCTCACCAGATTGGCCTTTTTTTGTTGTAATACGAATAACTCCATTAGCGGCTACCGAACCATATAAGGTTGCCGCAGACGGTCCCTTAATAACTTCGATAGATTTAATATCTTCCGGATTGAGGTCGCCTAACCGAGACGGTGCTTGTCCACCGGTTTCAAAAGAGATAGAGTTAGGGTCGTTGTTAATTCTGACACCATCAACATAAATCACTGGTTCATTAGAGAGTGAGGCACTATTTGAGCCACGAATTCTGATCCGTGTTCCCATTCCGGTAGCCCCGCCACTATTTACAATTTGTACTCCAGCTGCCTGACCTTGTAGCAACCCGGAAACATCGCTAATAGGTCGCGTTTTAACATCATTAACAGCATCCACACGTGATATAGCATTACCAAGTTCCACTTTTCGTTGTACACCGGTGGCGGTAACAACTAACTCCTCCAAATTTTGGATAGAAGGTTGCAGTTTGAAATTTAATGTCACCAGCCCTCCCGATACTTCTACCGACTTACTTACCGATTTAAAACCTAAAAAGAAAGTTTTTATCGTGTGGGTGCCATCCGGGACATTACTGATCGTGTATTTTCCATCCCCATCTGTAGAGGTGCCGCGGGTGGTACCCTCAATAATAACATTAACACCTGCTAAAGGTTCGCCCGTTTTAGCGTCAGTAATAGCACCTGTTATACTGCCTTCAAATACGGGAGGAAGATCTTTTTTCTTGATTATGACCTGACCGCTGGGGGAAGCTAATATCTCGAGATTGGTATCCTGCAGTACCTGAGCAAGTGCTAATTTAACAGTAACTTTTTCAAAAGACATGGTTATTCGCTGATCAGGGATAAGCTGTTTATTGTAGGAGAGCCTAATTTTACCTTCTTTAGCTATCCTGCGGATGGCTTCTTCCAAACGAATGTTAGTTAGAGAAAGCGATACCTGCCGTTCATAAGGAGAGGTATAGAGGTATTCATTGTCATACATTTCCATAGCAACAAATTGTTTGCTCTGAGTTTGTGCCTGAATATCAGATACCATGAATAGTACTACGAAAGCCTGAAACAAAAATATGTGTAGCTTTATGTTTTTCATAAGTATATTATTGATTGGTTATTGTTTTATTTTGAAATGGATCGCCTCATTATTCTTGGTATAGGTCAAATCCAAAGATAATGCCATCGCGTCAAGTACTTCGATTAATGGCTGACCGGGGGAAAAGGTGGCTGTAAGTTTTCGTTTCCCTATTTCGGAGCCTTCAATTATAAAAGCAAGATCATACCATCTTTCCAGCCTGGTTACTACTTTACTAAGTGGCTGGTTTTCAAAAATCAATTTTCCGCTGATCCATCCTATATAAGCGTTTACATCTACCTTTTTAGAAATTAATCTTTGATCGGAGGAGGTATAACTGCCAAGCTCGCCAGGTTTTAGTAAAATTTGTTTATTCGTTCTTTCTGCTCTTAATTCGACGCTTCCTTCAACTACAACTACCTGCACTGTTTCGTCATCCGGATAGGAAACAATATTAAATTGCGTTCCCAGTACTTCTGTAGTGGTTTCATTTACATGAACTCTAAAGGGATGATCTAGGTCTGTTATTACATCAAAAAATGCTTCTCCTTCTAAAAAAACTTCTCTTGAGCCGGAAATATACTCACTTGAAAGCCGGATTCTACTTTCCGGTGCCAATGTAATTTTAGTACCGTCGCTCAAATGGAATTTTTTGTGTTCTCCTTTCTTGGCAATAAATTCTTTTAGCTGTTGTTGGCCCTGAACTTCTTCGCCGATGGGGTGCCCTGAAAATTGATAAAACAGGACACCCGTAATAGCACTAATCAAAAGAATTGCAGCAGCCCTGGCCATAGAGTTTATAGAAAAACCTGCATTTCGATTTTTCTTTTTATTTGATGCGTAAGAACTATTAAGTGAACGTATATTTTCGGTGGCATTGAGTTTTTTAAGAACATTATCCCATGCCTTATTCGTATCCCATTTGCCCGTTTGGCTAACCGATAGCTGCCATGCCTTCCGAACTTCATTTACGGTATTTTTGAAATCTTCGTCAGATAACATCTTGTCTTCTACGGTTCTTTTCTTTTCAATACTGCAATTTTCGGTAACGTATTTAGCTACTTCAATCCACTCATTTTTGTTTAGCATGCAACAATTCCAGTTATTTTAATCGTCATCTCACTTACTAATACAACTGAATACGACGACACCCTTACAAAATAATTCTATGTTTATTTATTATGGGTAGTGAATATTTAACCGATAAATATAAATTATTGAAAGGCAGGTGGGTCGGTTTGTCTTTATGACAAAGTCAAATACGCATATATGGAGAATGTAACATTGGAAAATTGTACAAGGAAGCAATTTCCCTGCAGATATAATTTGGCTTTTGCACATAAGTCGGCTTGGAGCCAAATTTTTAAACAACAGAAGTTGAGTAGATTTTGCCAGAAATATGAGTTGGATGGTCGCGGTTGCAGTATGGGGATCAATAATACCTTGCCTTATACCGCTAATAACCAAAGAAGAGAGGCCGTACAAAGGACTAAAAGTGACTTGGTTTTGATTGGTTGGTTATGGTTATGCTTGGAATTAGTCGAGTTTTTGTTTTAGATAACTTCTAAGGTGCTTTAAAGATCGACCCATTTGTGTTTCAACAGTTTTAATCGAAATATTAAGTGCCCTAGATATTTCCATATACGTTAGCCCGTGATCGCGACTCAGTTCATAAATGGCACGTCGCTTTTTGGGAAGCTGATGAATAGCTTCCTGCACCCATTTTTTTACTTGTTCCGGATCAGCTTCTTTTTTTGTAGACGGATGAAAGCTGGTTGGTGAGTTGGCGGCTTTCTTTTGCTTCCACTCTTCCACAAACTGCTTGTGTTTTAAATAGTTTAATGACTGATTTCTAACGGCTTTATATAAGTAAGATTTGATCGACCCTTTAGGATGCCATTCCTTTTTTTTTT
>Ga0189291_100288_pt1 | contig 26085 bp, 22 predicted proteins | sample UW1redminimetaG_FD_130331 | JGI IMG/M metagenome (GOLD analysis project Ga0189291, IMG submission 130331) | Marine microbial communities from the Costa Rica Dome - UW179B-red mini metaG | ecosystem: Environmental > Aquatic > Marine > Oceanic > Photic zone | place: Costa Rica: the Eastern Pacific... | reverse complement strand
TTTTTCAGGATAGGTTTTTAGATATAGAGGTTTCTGATTTTGAATATGATCATGATATATTTGACACAACTAATTTTGAATCCTCAACTATATCTTCCTTTACAACTGCTATTTCTTTGGCTTGGGCTGATGCGGGATTCCAAAGAGATGCCTATCCTGATATTGGATTTTTACCTAATTATATTAAAGACCGCCAAAAGATATTTAAGTTACAATGGCATGGGTTTTTGCTACTCATTTTGATTCTTTCTGTATTCCCTATAACTAACTATTTTTATTTACAAAATGATGTTGAGATCGATACATTAAATGAAAATGTTTCAAGTAGAAAAGCTGAAATAAGAGCTTTAGAAACTACTGTTCAGGAATATAATAGAATAAACTCAGAGCTTTCAGGTATTAGAACAAGACTTCTTTTACTTGACGAGCTAAGTGAAAACACACTTACTTGGTCAGTGAATCTTGATTTAATAAATAGAGGAGTAGATAATATTGATTCCATCTGGCTCACAAGTTTTGCAGAATCTAGTAATGGTGGGCTCGATATTACTGGAATAGCCATATACAGAAATAGAATACCTATGATTGCTGATATGTTTAGTGAAGCCGTTCTACAAGATGTACAAAGAACTTTGATTAGGGAAAAGGAAGTATACAGTTTCACTTACTATATACCCGAGGTAGTTTCTAATTTAGAAAGATACACACCTGAAAGTGCCAAAGGTCTGAAAGAAATATTAGGAGAGAATTAGATGTCGTACGCTTTACGTAATACCTTAATTCTGTTAGTAGCATTACTCTTAATCGGAGGAGGGGCCTTTTCATATTTAAAGTTTGTTCAAGAATCTCAAATCAATGAGTTATCAACTGAATTAGAAGCGCTGAACAAAGATTATACTTCTAAAGTTAGTATCAGAGATCAATATCAAGATCTTTTGGTTAGGTATAATAAAGCCAGAGAAATAGTTTTGGGATACGATAAACAATTGTTTGATACAAATAATCCGGACGATGTTTATAATTATTTAAGTGAAATTAATGACGTAAACCTAGAATTATATTATGACTTCAACTTTCAGGATTCTGTAATTCAGAATCAGTATGGTGTTCTAGAATCTAGAATTGTAGGAACGGGCATTTATTCAGATTTCATTACTTTTGTCAATAAGATTGAGAATAGTATGATGTTAAATAAAATTCAGAATGTAAGTATTACACCTGCGACAGGAGCGGAAACAGACGATTATATAGATTTTTCTATGAGTTTGAACAGTTATTATAAAAAAATAGAATTTGATGATGATCAAAATGAGTCTGAACGTTTCAGAGTAAACCCGTTAATTTCAGTTTATAATCCTTTAAAACCTTTGATACTCAACTCTATTCCTATAAATGTAGATAATCTAATCAATATTGAGCAATCAAGGTTGCTTGGTTTAACTAGCACCAGAATCTTTATCGTAGATCAAACCGGTGAAAATCAAATATTACGCCCCGGAGATAAGGTATATTTAGGCTATCTTAAAGAAATTAATGTTCAACAAAGAGAGGTTATTTTTAGCCTTGATAAAGGTGGAATTACAGAACAATTCACTCTAAAGGTGGAACGATGAAATCATATAAAATGAAAAGTACACAGTCAGTATTAATAATTTTTACCGCAATTATTTTTTGTTCTGTTCAAGCGAACAACTTATTTGCTCAAACTCAAAATCCATTTAGAGAGTATACCAACCCTGATGAAATAGTTACATTCGATAAAAGCACCAGTTATTCTGAAGCAATTGAAATTATAAACCAATTTGTTCAGGAATACGAAAACAAGTTCATTCTTGATCAGTCAGGTTATACCGGTACTATAGGTGTTAGCTTACCTCCAATGTATTGGAAGGAAGCTTTGAATTATATATTAAAGATCCAAAATTTACAGCTTTTGGATAGAACTGATTATTATGAAATTGTTGTTTCGACACCGGAAAGGGGATCACAAAATCAAGGGTCTAGCGTTGTGTCTAGTTCAGGAGATGTAGAGCCGGAACTCGCTGATATTAATACAAGAGAAGTTCGAATAAATGCTACTTTCTTTGAGGGTAATAAAAGAGCTCTTGCTGAAATTGGGATAGATTGGTCAACATTGACAAACAACGTTCCGGCTAATATTCAGGAATTTGTTGGATCTGGAGCAGATGAAAGCATTCCTCAAACAGCTTTTGCTGATCAATTTGTTTCTATAAACTCTTCAAATGCAAATCAAGTTTCACAAAATGTGTTCAATGCTTTGGTAAACTTAGGAGAAATCGGTCCCGGAATTAGTGTTCAGGCACTATTTAGCACATTCGAGTCAAATAACTTAGGAAGTATCATTGCAACGCCATCTATTAAAGTAATAGATGGTCAGGAAGGAAAGATTCAGGATGGTCAGGATTTTTCAGTTAAACAGAGGGATTTTGCCGGAAATGTAACGGATGAATTCTTCAGCACTGGAACAATACTTACTGTAACTCCAACAATTATAGATTATAACGATAGTACTTTTATACATTTAGATATTGCTGCTGAACGATCAAATGCTCAACCTGATGCGGTAAGTACAATTATCAGAAAACAGCAGGTTACTACAAAGACTCTTCTACTTGATGGAGAAGCTACTGCTGTTGCAGGACTTTTTACTACTTCTGAAACGAAAATAAGAAGAGGTGTGCCATTTTTAAAAGATCTTCCGGGCTGGTTTTTTGGTCTTAAATATCTTTTTGGATATAACTCTACTGATAAAATTGAAAATGAATTAGTTATCATAATTCAAGCTGAGCTTGAAAAAACTCTTGCAGAGCGAATGAATGATAAGCTGAAATCTAAGGGTACAGTTTTAAGTAATGAACGAAGCCGATTTCGAAATGAGATGGATTATGTAATTGATCAAAGTGATAAAGTAATAGCTCCTGTTAGAGACGATGAGCCTGATACTACAACTATCACTTCTGAAAAAATTGACAGCATTGAGGTCAAAAAAGATCCAGTAAACAATAAAACTCCTGATACGGAAGAAAAACAAGAAGAACTTACTGAAGATCAGAAAGAGGAGCTCAAAAAATTAAGTATGCCTATTAAAGATCCGGAATTAATGGTAGTAGTTCCAAAAGCATTCGATCTAAATGAGTTTTTAGCTAAAAGAGAGAAAGGAGAAGTTCCTGAGGAAAACTCTAATCTCAAATATTTTGTGATTGGAGGCTCTTTTATAGTCCCTAATAATGCTACCAATTTTTCTGAAGTTCTGGATTCCAAAGGTTATTCTTCAAGAATATTGTTTCATCCAAGTACAAGATTTAATTATGTAGCTTACTACGCTTTTTCAGATTATAATGAGGCTGTTGAGGCAACTCGAAGAATGAGGAAGGAAACGAATTCAGGGACTTGGTTATTTACTTTATTACCTGAAATCGAGTTTAAGCAAGATAATTAAGCAGACGAGATGCTGTGTTGTTTTAAAAACCTGATAGAAACTTCGTTAAATTCATCTGGTTTTTCAACATTACAGACATGCCCACAGTCTTTTATAACTTCCAAAAAAGAACGAGAATGATTTTCAACTATGTTTTTTACCGGGGGTAAAAACATATAATCTTCTTCGCCCATTACGTATAACATTGGAATAGATATTTCCTTTTCTTTGAAATATCTTAAAAGAGGGTTTACTTCATTTGTAAGTTTAAACCACTTGATAAACTCTTTCTGAGCCAATTTCTTTGCTTCACCAATAAAGAGATTTCGGGATTTTTCATGCCTTTTACGAGGCATGATTATCCACGCAAAAAACTTATATAACCACATATAAGGAACCACTCTTTTGAAAAGGTGGCCAATAAAAACCAAAATTCTCGATCTTATATTCATTCTTGTTATAGCTCCACATAAAACTGCAGAGCTCACTCTTTCAGGAGCTATTTCACCCAGAGTTCTGATGATAATAGAGCCAAGAGAAACACCAATAAAATGAGCCTTTTCAATTCTTAAGTGATCAATAACTTCGATTATATCCTGGCTTATGTTCTCAAAAGAATAGTTTTCTTCGTAATACTTTTGGAGAAGGTCTTTAGATTTGCCATGCCCTCGTAGATCGACCAGTAAAACATTAAATTCTTTCTGAAATGATTTTATCTGGCTGAACCATATACTTGAGCTACCACCGGCACCATGTACAAATACAACCCAATCGGATTCCTGAGATTTTATATATTCTTTATAGTAAAGCATTGAGTTTAAGTTATCAAACAGTCACGACATTAACAGCTATATTTTGTTAACATAAATGTGAATCTTTCTTGATGTTCATTTAATGAAATAATGATATATAGAAGAAAAATTTTATATGACTAATTCAATTAGAGAAAATACAGAATCATTAAATTTTGACTTTGAGGTCTCTAGTGGCAAATATACCGTTAGGTTAGCAAAAAATAGAGCAGAGATTGAATCTGCTTTAAAGTTAAGGTTCCATGTTTTTAATATAGAATTAGGCGAGGGACTCGAAGAGTCGTACGAAACCAAATTAGATGAAGATCAATACGATCAGTTTTGTGATCATCTCATTGTAATTGAGAATACCAAAAACACAGTTGTTGGTACATATAGAGTGCAAGATAATGATAGTGCAGAAAATGGGGTTGGTTTCTACACTTCAAATGAGTTTGAAATTGAGGCTTTTCCAGAGTCTATTCTTAAGGATGCTTTTGAATTAGGTCGTGCATGTATTGATATAGATCATAGAAATGGAAGAGTTTTATTCCTTCTATGGCGTGGTTTAGCCAAATATATGCTCCTTTCTGAAAAGAGGTTTTTATTCGGATGTTGTTCCATTACAAGTCAAGATACTTCAATGGGGATAGCGTACTACAAATACCTAAAGGAGCATAATCACATGCATCCTGATTACTTGATTAAAGTAAAGGATGAGTTTTTATGCCAAAATAAATTAAACCACAAATATGAAGGTGAGGTAAAGTTACCTCAACTATTTCGATTGTATATGGATATTGGTTGTATGGTGTGCAGCCCACCGGCATTAGACCAACAGTTCAAAACAATAGATTTTTTAGTTTTGCTGGATCTTGAAACTATTTCTGAGCAAACCAGAGCACTATTTTTAAAATAGTTTCTTACCTTTATTTATGAGACTATTTATTGCATTATTTAAACTTTTTCTGATTATAGGATCAACAGTCTTTTTCTATGGAATTATAGTTTTTGGTTTCATTTTCTCTCTTGTCGGGCTAAAGGGGAAGAAGTGGATTGCTTTTTTTCTTAGTATCTGGGGTCAGGTTATTTGTCGAATAATTGGGTTGGAAATAAAAGTTGAAGGGAAGACTCCAAAACCTCCTTATTTTTTAGTCTCAAACCATTTAAGTTACATTGACGTATTTATGTTCATATCAAAAACAAAGAGCGTATTTATTGCTAAAAGTGAAGTTTTAAGCTGGCCATTTTTTGGATTTATGTCTCAAACGGTTGGTATGCTATTTGTTGACAGAACTAAAAAAACAGATGTAAAGAGAATAAATGAGCTTATTTCCAAAAGGATAACCAATGTTCAAGGAGTTCTTCTTTTTCCAGAAGGCACAACAACAGCGGGAGAGAGAGTTTTGCCATTTAAGGCTTCATTACTTGCTTATCCAGCTGAAATGAACCTTCCCGTACATTATGCATCAATTAGATACTCAACTCCTGAAGCAGAACCACACGCCTCAGAATCTGTTTGTTGGTGGAGGGAAATAACATTTTTATCACATTTCATAGAATTATTGAAGCTTAGGAAAATTTACGGTACAATTACTTTCGGGGACGAACCTATAATTAATAATGATCGTAAAGAGTTGGCTGTTGAACTTCAAAGAAAAGTAAACCAGCAATTTATTCCGGTAATTGACACTTTTGAACATGCAAAATAGAATAGCTGTAGTTAAGTCTAATATTTATTTCTTGGAGCAAGGCGTTTCTCTTCTTTCTTCAATTACAGACGATCAATATGCCTTCAATAATGGTAAATATTTTAAAAGTGGAATAGGTAGACATTTTCGGCATATCATTGAACATTATACAAGTTTGATAAATGGATATACAGATAGAGTTAATTACGATGCACGTGAAAGAGAGCTGAAACTGGAAACCACTCGTAATTTCGCGATTTCCACAATTCGTACAATTATAGATTCCATTGAAATTTTCGAATCAAGTCCGGAACTCATTGACAAACAAATTGAGGTTATGAGTAATGAGGGAATTGAAGTAGAAGATTCACCATGGAGTACATCTACTGTACGAAGAGAACTTCAGTTTTTAATTAGTCATACTGTTCATCATTATGCATTAATTGCTTTAATATTAAAAACAATGGATGTTTCCTTACCTGATAATTTTGGGATTGCACCATCTACACTTAAACATGAATCTGATCAAAAAGAGCCTGTAAAAGCTTCTTAATGTTTATGAAGAGGCTCCAAATTTCGATGCTAAGAGGATGGAGGCTGTTTTTTCTGCTCTATGTACTGATTCTTTCAATATCGTTCATTTTTGAGTTAACACGTAGTGATCACAAACAGACTATTATATCTTCGGGAACATCTAATAACACAGCTCTAACGCTTTTGTTTTTTCCTGATCTCGAAGGTAATAGCTCAACACTGGATTATTTAAAATCATCTCTAAAAAATAGATTCCAGATTCTCGAAGTAGATTATGATGAAATCGAATTTGATACTGCTGATTATTCCGCAAGCCAATACGCTGAAAGTATTAAACAATATGTGGATTCCAATTTAATAGATAATCTGAGTATTGTTGCAACAGGATTTGGCTCTGTTATTGCATCACGATTTGTTCAAATCAATAGCGATAAAATTCAATCTCTTATCTTGTTGGACCCTGAGGGAATATTGGAATTTGAGCTTTTAGGTGGATATCATTTGAACAAGGGCGTTTATTCCATTGCTACACTAATTTCTTGGTCGCTTGAAAATTTAACTCCGGATTTTGGTTATTTCGAAAAAACAACCCTCAGCTATCAAAACTCCAAAACCAGATTGGATTCAGATTTAAGAACAGCCAGATCTTATTTTAGAGCGGTTAATGTACCTACACTGATAATAAATACTTCAGACTCAAAGCGTAAAAAAAAAGAAGTTTCTAAAGAATTTAATCGTCTTATAAAATCGAGCAAGATGGTATCGGCATCTGAGGAGCACTCTTGGAGCGAATTAAGTCTAATTTCTCAAAATTTTATCCGGAATAATAATTCAGAAGTTGATCAGATATCTGTTTCCAAAAAAATCAAATCATTACTTCCATTCTCAAATTCTAGAGTGATAGCCGCTGAAGGCTGGCTCTTAACTGGACTTATGCTCCTGATCATTTTTAGTACTTTTTCTCAGAAGATCTTGCCTGTATCGGAGCTGGTTTGATGGTAGCAAGAGGTTTAATGGGATTCTTTCCCGCTCTGGCTGCAAGCTTTATTGGTATTTTTGTTGGTGATATTCTGGTTTATTTATCAGGGAAATGGTTTGGGAAAAGTGCAACTCAAAAAGCTCCCTTGAAATGGTTTGTTTCAGAAACTGATATTGAGAGGTCAAAAGAATGGTTTCAGGCTAAAGGACCTGCAATAATAATAATGAGTCGATTTATTCCAGGAACTAGGTTTCCAACTTACTTTAGTGCAGGGGTAATTGGAGCTAGTTTTATAATGTTTATCAGTTATTTCGGTATCGCCTCATTAATATGGACCCCGGTTTTAGTAGGTGCTTCCATGATATTGGGACAGGAGCTCATTTATTATTTTTCTATCTATCAGGAATATGCCTTAGTAGTTTTGGCAGTTGTTGTAGTTCTAGCTTTGATAACTTTGAAAATTGTAATTCCATTATTTACATATCGGGGAAGAAGACTGCTTTATGGAAAACTGCAAAGATTAATTCGATGGGAATTCTGGTCTCCATTTGTATTATATACTCCGATTGTGATTTACGCTCTCTTTTTATGGATTAAATTTAAGAAGATCACAATTGTTACTGCTGCCAATCCTGGAATAGCAGAAGGTGGGTTTATACACGAGTCTAAATCAGAAATCTTAGACGGAATCAAATCCCGCGAAAACATCGCTAAATATTGCCTGCTAAAACAATCAAATTCCGAATCAGAAAAACTGGAAACAGCGTTAATTTTTATAAAAGAAAATTCACTAACGTTTCCGATAGTTATAAAGCCTGATAAAGGGGAGAGAGGTACCGGAGTAGAAATTATAAAAGGCAAAAAAGAATTAAAAATAAAAATAAGTTCATCATATGAAGATGTTATCCTTCAAGAGTTTATAGAAGGTAAAGAATATGGAATTTTCTATTACAGATATCCAAATCAAAAAGAAGGAGATATCTTCTCAGTTACAAAAAAAGAGAAAATATTTATCATAGGAGATGGAACACACACCTTGGAACAACTTATACTCACAGATTCACGAGCAGTTTGCATGGCAGAAATTCATTTTGAAAAACACACACATGATCTTTTTAAAATTCCTGAGGAGGGAGAGAAGGTTCAATTGGTGGAATTAGGTACTCACTCTAAAGGATCTTTATTTTTGGATGGAGGAAACCTAATCACCAAGAATTTAAAAGATAGTTTGAATAAAATCAGCACAAGTTTTGAAGGTTTTTACTTTGGTAGATACGATATCATTGCACCAACTGAACAAGATCTGATTAATGGTGAAAATCTGAAAGTATTAGAAGTAAATGGAGTTACTTCAGAATCCACAAATATTTATGATCCCGAACATAATTTTTTGTTTGCCTTAAAGACTTTAATGAAGCAATGGAAAATCGCATTTGAAATAGGAGCTCTAAACTACAAAAACGGAACGAAAATCCCACCTTTTGGACATATGCTTCGTTTAATTTTCAGGAATTAATTTCATCGTTTAGATTTAAAAAAATCTTTTAAAAGATATTCACAGTCTGTTTCTAAAATTCCTTGTATTACTTCAACCTGATGGTTTAAGTTTTTGTTAGAGGCGACATTAAATAAAGACCCACATCCTCCTGATTTAGGATCTGAAGCTCCGAATATAATCTTATCTAATTTACTCCACACTAGTGCTCCTGAGCACATTGGACAAGGCTCTAAAGTTACATATAAAGAACATCCGGAAAGGTATTTGTTGCCCAATGTTTCACAAGCTGCAGAAATAGCAATCATTTCTGCATGTGCAGTTGGGTCTTTAAGTTGTTCAACTTGATTGAATCCCTTCCCAATAATAATATTATCCTTAACTACAATTGCACCAATGGGAACTTCACCTTTAGATGCAGCGTCTTCAGCCAACATTAAAGCCTTAGCCATGTGTTGTTGATGCGTGTTCCAAAGAGCCTGTTTATTTTCTTTCATGAATACCTGAAAAAATCTTAGTTTCTGTTTCAACCAAATCAAAATAATGCTATCAGAAGACCAAAACATCAAAGATTATTTAGAATCTGTAATCAGAACAATTCCTGACTTTCCTAAACCCGGAATTCAGTTTAAAGATATAACAACTTTATTGGCGGATAAAAAAGCTTTGAGAGTTACTACTAAGGCTTTATGTGATCCATATCTGAATACAGAGTGTGATGTGATAGTTGGTTTAGAGTCGCGTGGATTTCTATTTGGGACAAATATGGCCGAAGTGCTAAATACTTCCTTTGTTCCGGTTCGTAAGCCGGGAAAGCTTCCTTTCGATAAAATTAGTGAAAGCTACGATCTAGAATATGGAACTGATTTGGTTGAAATGCACACTGATGCTATAAAAGAGGGTGATAAAGTTATTATCCATGATGATCTTATTGCTACTGGAGGAACTGCCCTCGCAGCTTCAAATTTGGTAAAAAGGTTAGGCGGAGAGATTATCGGTTATTCATTCATCATTGAGCTTAGCTTTTTAAAAGGAAGAGAAAAACTTTCTCATAATACTATTGAAAGTATCTTGATTCTTTAAAGGGAACATTTTCGAACGGCCATACTACAATTGATAAAGCAACTATCAATTAAATGTATGGAGTCGATGATGAAATATTCTAATTTTTCCTTATTCGTGTTTGCAGCAGTTTTTATGTTTACATCTGCATGCAAAACTTTTGAAGTCAAAAATGTAAATTATGCTCAACAAGTAGAAAGTGTGCTGGAACCAACTCAAAATGGTCAAGTAGACGATTCCAGATACGGTATTTCATTTAATATTCTTCCATTTCAATATCAAGAAATGCAAGACTCTTCTTCCGTATTAGTGAATGAAGTTAGACTTATAAGAAATCAAAGTGGCTACTATTTCATCACAGCAAATGGATTTAACAATGTATATGTGATGGAGCCAATCGACAGCGGCTTAAAGCTAAAAGAAAAGATCACTATTTCTGAAAGTGGGTTAATTAAACCAGCTTTTAATCTACGTTCACCATATGTGCAGTTAATTGATACTGAAACATCAGAAATCTACATACTTAATGAAAAAGGAATTAAAAAAGAGGAAGACAAATCATGAAGAACTCATTTAAAATTTTATCGATCACTTTTTTAGTATTGTTTTGCTCAACTTTAGTTACGGCTCAACAATCTGATTACAAAATTAAGCAAGATTTCGAGAAAAATCACTCCGAGTTGCTCACAAGCATAGAAATGGCTCAAAAAGTAGCTGAGATTGATAACCTCATCATCGAAGTAGAGAATCTTAAGAGTGAGTATGCAGATCATGAAAAAATGCTGAACTATGCTCTCTACCCTGAATCATTTGATTCTAAGATAGCTAGTCTTAAAAGCGAGGCTCGTTCTGCTGAACATAAACTGTTGATTATCGAAAATCAGGCTGAACGATTAAACATGCTCACAGACGAAGTGACTAGGTTTAAATCAGAGCTTTCAAATTTGAGCGGAAAGAGTGATTCTTTAAGAAAACAGATTGCAGCTTCGGAAGAAAGTGAGAGAAAGTTATCTAATCTGGTTGCAAGCTACAGAAAAAGCGTTGAAGAACGTGACGAATTTATATTTGGAATGGTTGACTCTCTGTTCGTTACTTATAATCAGTTAGCACCTGGAACCATTGAGGAATTAGCAAAAACGGACGGATCTGGTACAATTAAATCCGGAGATAACCCTTTGGTCATAGTAAATTCAATTTTAGCTGAAAACATCGAAACACTAAAAGCAAGTTCTGAAGCCTTTACTACAGAAGATTATTTAAGAATCTATGCATTACAAAACAAAGTAAATGAAGTGTGGGATAACATTGGCGATAATTTGATCGAAATCTATGGTGGAAACGATAAAACCAGATGGAAGAAAAGAATCGAAACCGATCTCAAAGATTGGAAATCAAGCGCATCCCTTTCAATGTGGAACTCATTAGATAATTATCTTGAAGTTAAGAGTGTTGAACTTGGAGCTTTTGATAATAATTCGAGTTTCTTCTCAGCTTTAGATAATTTTGTATCTAATGCAACAGAAAAAAGTGAAGGAGAAATAATTAGCAACAGTACATATGAAGATTTTAAAACTTTTAGTGAGTTTTGGTCTACAAAAGTTATGGATGAATGGAATAATTATTTAGTAGAAGCAGATGTTCTAACAACATCTCAAATAGCAACTATCGACAGTAAGATTGAGAATTGGGGAGATAGCTCAGAGCCCTTTCCAACAAGCTTACTCATTATATTTGGAGTTGCGTTGTTGGCGATAATCGGGTTGATCATAGCTCTGGTTATTAAGTAAAAAGTTATCACAAACTGAAAAAAGGTTAGTCAAACGACTAGCCTTTTTTTATTATGATTGAAAATTATACCGATTATGAAAAAACTTTTACTACTATTTTACTTCGTATTATTATCACTTCCGGTGCTTAATGCACAGAGTTCTGTTCTGTCCAAAGACTCTGCTACATTGATCTTTGTGCGGCATGCTGAAAAGGCAGATGACGGAACAAGTAACCCTCCGTTAACAAAAGAGGGAGAAGCTAGAGCTGAAAGGATAATGAAGATGCTTAAAAAAACATATACGAAAGTGGATGCTGTTTATTCTACTCCCTACAAGCGTACGGAATTTACCGCAGCACCTACAGCTACTGAGTTTGACTTAACAGTACAGGAATACGACCCTAGAGCTCCTAATGTATTTGTGAAATCACTTCTTAAGGATCATCGTGGAGAAGTTGTTTTGATTGTTGGCCATTCCAATACTACACCTTTTTTAGTAAATCTTGTTCTTGGTGAAGAGAAATTTAAGCAACTGGATGAATCTGCTTATGATGAAGTTTTTATCGTTAATAGTACTGAGGTAGGAAAAGGGAAAGTTGAAGTAAAAACCTCAGCTTCTAAGAATAATTAAGGAAGAGCATATTTTTTTCTAATCAGCCATTCGGTAGATAAAAACACGATAACTAAAAAAAACCAATAAAAATATCGTACGGGAAATACATAATTTTCTCTGAGTTCGGTTTTAGATTCAAGTGATGAACTAAACCTTTCAAGATCCCAAAAATTTTCAACACTCGTATACTCAGAAAAAACACCTCCTGAGTTTAGTGCTATGGTTTTTAACAGATTATCATTTCTTACAGTGTTTGATAATTCGATATTAGATTCTGTAACTAAGAATTCTCCCGAACGCTTATCAATTTCTCTGTTTCTTTTTCGTGCAACCGCTTCATAAGAATATTTACCAATAGGAAGGTTAGCAGTTTTTAACTCATAATTTCCATTATTTAAATTATCCATCGAAAAATTAGTTGAATAATTTTCTCCAAAAATAGTGACTTCAACAACAGCATCAGATTCATTAGATCCGCTTTCATTGATCAAACTTGCATTTAAAATGACTGACTCAGAAGTATTAAATTCAATCTTAGATGGTTTAACTTTTAGCAGTCTATTATCAGGATCTGAAGATGTCCAATCAACAATATTGCTCAAAAAATCAATCACAAATGATCTTCTCGAGGAGTTCGGGCTCAAAAATATTTTATACCAACCGTACGAATTTATTTGACTACGCCTTCTATTTCCCTGTTCCAAAATAGTGACGACGGGAGAATTTGTTTCGATATTTTGAAAACTTGAGAAATATAGAGAATTAGACTCAGGGTTTAAATTTGATCCATTAATAAACCCCTTTAAAGGAGGTAAAGATTGATAATCTATTTCTTCTAAATCAAGAATTGGGTGATCCTGAACTCTTTGATTCGGTATTAATTTTATATTGAAACCTTCCCGACCTTCATTTTCAATTAAAGAAATTCTTGTGTCAAGATTCAGGCCACTTGCCTCAGGTAAAGACATATATAAAGTTGACATTTCAGAAAGAGAAAGATCAAGCTCATCTAAAGTTTCTTTATTTGGTTCTCCATGAAAAATAACAAGATCATAAGAACCTGAATCAATAATATTTTTTACGGAGGTATTGGTTCCTAAGTAAGTAAATGTACTAAGTTCTATATTTTCGTCTGAAGTTAAAATTGAACGAAGCATCTTTACGTCAGGGTGTACAGCTGATGCAACATGAATGATCCTTTTTTTACTTTCCAGAACTTCAATTGAAAAGGAAGAGCTATTATTCTTATTGGTCCACTCTCCGTCTATTTCTTCAATTTCGACTTCATACTGATTTAGTCCTTTGTTATTCAAACTAATTTCGAAATTAATTTCCGAAATTTCCTTTCCGTTTACCACATCAGTGGTTTTAGAATCAATAAGATTATTACCTGTTTTCAAATTAACACGAACTTGTTGATCTGTGAAACCAAATTGAGAAATCTCAACAGTAATCTGATGTTTAGTATTAGTGAAGCCAGTGGCATTTGTTGAGATATTTTTTACAGTCAAATCTTTAACTCTGGTAGTATCTCCGATTGCAATTACGTTGATAGGGAAAGGGGAGCTGCCAGCTTCAATTGCAGGGTTTTTTCCAACTGTGATAATGCCATCTGTCACCAAAATTGCAAATTCGTAGTCTTCATCCGAATTTGAGATCGTTTCAATAGCATTATAGATATTCGTTGATGATTGGTTTGGATCGAAGTCGCTAGGATATATTAATTGAAGATCTTTTCCAAACTCAAAAAAATCAATCGTGCTATTTTCCGGAGTATTTCTTAAAGAAGAAATTACTTTTCTATAAGAATTCAAACCATCATAGTTTCCTTTTTTAGTAGTAGTGCTCTCAGATCCATCAAGAATAACTGCTACTTTTGGATCTATTTGTACTAAGTTAGTTTCCTTAAAGAAAGGATTCATTATAAGAAACAAAAGGATTGTAAGAGTTACACCTCTTAAAAAAACCAAACCTATCTTCCAGGAAGGAGAAATGGAAGAATATTTCTGGTAGGAAAACCACGCTAACAGAAAAATTACAATTATAACGGGTACAATAATTAGTAACGATAACCCATTCTGTAATCCTTGAAATTCCACTTACTTTAAATTTTCGATAATCATTTCTATCAATTTAACCGTGGTATAACCTTCTGCTTCTGCCGCATAATTATTTACAATTCTATGACGAAGTACGGGTATTGCCAATTCATCAATATCTTCGGTAGTTACGTTAAATCTACCTTTTGATAAAGCTCTTGTCTTTCCTGCTAAAATAAGATACTGTGAAGCTCTAGGACCTGCGCCCCAGCTCAGGTATTTCTTAATAAAGTCAGGAGCCAGATTTGATTTTGGCCTTGTAGAACCAACTAATTTAACCGCATAATCCAGAACAGTTTCGGGTACCGGAACTTTTCGTACTAAATCCTGTAACTCTTCTATTCTGGATTTAGTGAGAATAGCTTCCAGCTTAATTTCTTTTACAGAAGTAGTTGAACTCACAATTTCTTTTTCTTCATCAAAAGATGGATAATCAACCCAAATATTGAACATAAAACGATCCAGTTGTGCTTCAGGAAGGGGATAGGTGCCTTCTTGCTCTATCGGGTTTTGAGTAGCAAGTACAAAAAAAGGTGTGTCTAACCTATATGTTTGCCCGGCTGTGGTTACACTATATTCCTGCATTCCTTCCAAAAGAGCTGCTTGCGTTTTTGGAGGAGTCCTGTTTATTTCATCAGCTAAAACTATGTTTGAAAAGATCGGGCCTTTCACAAATTTAAATGCTTTTCTCCCTGTTTCCTTTTCCTCTTCAATGATTTCAGTTCCGGTAATATCTCCTGGCATCAGGTCAGGAGTGAACTGAATTCGATTAAAGGACAAGCCTAAAGTGTCAGCTAAAGTTTTAATTAATAAAGTTTTTGCTAATCCCGGAACACCAATTAAAACACAATGTCCCTTTGAAAATAATGAAATAAGTAACAGGTCAATTATTCTGTCTTGTCCAATTATTATTTTGTGAATTTCTTTTTTTATAGCCCGGAAAGACTCCGTGAATTCCTTCGCATTTTGTACAGAATTTTGATCTTGCTCCATTAATTTCCAGCTCCGATTTCCATTTTAGGTATTCTGTATTCAATATAAATTTCATCCCTTAACTCAGAGAGCCATTTTTGGAATTCTCTGGTTTGTTTTTGCTGTAGAGAAATAGCTTTCAATCTTTGAAAGTCAGTTTCAAAGCTCGCAATATGTTCAGGAATTTGTTTATCTAAACGAATGATTCTGTATGCTTTGCCTGAATTAGCATTATTAGGATTAAAAGGTTTTGGTTCTGAAATAGCTCCAATTTCATCCATTAGTAAAACAACTCGATATAAAGAAGGGTCTAATCTGGTAAGAGGGATCAATCGTTCTCCGGTTTGAGAATCTACTATTTTCCCTCCAGATTTAGCCGTAGAAGGGTCGTCACTATTTCGAATTGCCATTCCTGAAAATGAAAGATCAGGATTGCTCATCAAGCTGTCCCGAATTGCATTTAATTCTTCAATAGCACTTTCATCATCTAGTTGTTCAGCATCAATTCTGATCAGGATATGGCTCGTTTCTATTTTGTTTCCAACTCGCTTATCCAATCTAATTATATGAAATCCGAACTCCGTTTCTACAACCTCAGAAATTTGACCCGGTTTTAGAGCAGCAGCGGCGGCAGAGTATTCTGAAACTAATTCATTCAATGCCATCATTGGTAGTTTACCGCCTCCTGAAGCCGAACCATCCATACCATGCCTTTTAGCAAGTTCTTCGAGAGGTACTCCTTCATTAAGGATAGAATCTCGTAGTGTTTTAGCAAACTCGTATGAAGCTTGCTTTGCATCAGATTTTGGGGCTGGTAGTTTTACAATATGTGAAAGTGCTACTTGTTCCGGTATTGTTGGAAGTGAATCTTTAGGAATAGATTCGAAAAACTCTTTAACCTCCGGACGGGTTATTGTCACTTCACTAATTTTAAGCCTTCTAACCTGATCCGCCGTTATCTGTTCTCTAAAATTTTCTCTGAAATCAGCTTTTAGCTGAATGATAGACTTTCCAAATGCCTGCTCTAAGGCTTGCTCGCTTCCGGCTTGCTGTATAAGTTGAGAAATTCTGGCATCCATTTGCTGATTAACCTGATCATCTGTAACCGTTATAGAATCAATTTTTGCTTTTTCTAACAGTAATCGGTTGTCAATTTCTGCTTCTAAAAATGTATACCAAAGCTCTTTGCTGAAGTCAACATTTTGTTGGTTAAATTGAGCCTGTCTAATGTATTCCGAAACATTCTGATCAATGTCAGATTTAAGAATTATTTGATCATTTACTAATGCAACAATTCTATCTGCAGGTTGTGCGATAAGAGGGGAGGTAGCTGACAAAATCAGCAATAAAAAAAAAATTTAAATATCTCATTATTTAATTTGAGTTCAATGAATCGGATGTTGAATCCGAAGTAATGATAGTTTTGGGTAAAACGTCGTAATTATGTATTTCATTATTTGCTTCAGCTGCAAGATAAAGATTCTTTACATAGGTATTGTAAGCAACGCGTTTTTTTTCGAGTATTAACCATTCACTTATTTGCTCAAACAACCAATCTAAATCCGGATGCTCACCGGCAGCACGCTCCTCTACTAACTGAACAAAGTGGTAGTTGTTGTTAATTTTTTCAGTCAAAGATAATTCTGAAACACCGATGATCCTTAAATAGCGGTTTAATACATCGAATTCTTTTAAAGCAGTTGCCTCAGGCCAAAATCTTGTTGAATTATTTATAACAAGATCTGAGTTTAAGGAGTAATCGTTAGCGACTTGTTCCCAATCGATACCACGCATTAAATCTCTTTTTGCGTTATTGGCATCGTTTAAAGATTTAGCAATAACATGACGAAAGCGCAAGTATCGCTGATCAAGTAAGAACTTATCCTTATTTTTCTGATAGTAATTACTTATCTCTTCATCAGTTATAGAAATTTCATCAGATATAGAACTTAAGATTGCTTCTTGAAAACTTATAAGAAGAGCCTCTTCTTCAGCTCGAACTAATTTTTCCTGAACTTCTGGAATTTCAGATAAATTTAATCGCTTAATTTCTTGAAGAATCAAACGACGTTGTATCCAATTTTCTTTATAGTTAATGAGTGCTTGAATGCTGTCATATTCAAGTTCTGAAGGTGGAATATTGCCAAGAGCCTCTTTTAATGATAAAGTTTCATCATTAACACGTGCAAAAATGGTAGTGTTAGGTTCAATACTGGTTTTACATCCGGCTATTGAGCAAATAATCAATATTGAGCAAAAAAAGCTTTTCATTAGTTATAAACTAGTGTCTTTTTTATAAGCAGATCTTAGTTTTTTTAAATTCGGCTTTACCTTATAACGTTTCTTTATTTCATCTAGCCATTTCTTTTCTCTTTGCGGCTGGTAATCAGTAAGTAATCTGTTAAAAGCCTCATCAAAGGTCATTTTTCTCTTTTCTAATATTTCATTGAGATAAAAGACAGCTTTTCTTCTTTTATATTCAAATCGTTCAGAAATAGAATTCTCTTTCATATTTACTAATCTGTTGAACGGCTCATCTGAAAATACTCCTGTAGAATCTTTATTTACCGCCACTTTTGGATAATAGGTTCTTAAACTATCGGGATGACCACCCTCCGTGATAAAATTAATTCCATTATCAAGGGTAGAGTCAGCCAGTGCACTTAACATGTGATAATAATATCTTTTCGGATACGTGTATTCTTGAGGGTTTTCATCAAAAATTTGTTTCAATTTAGTTGTGTCAACAGTTTCAGCACTCCATAAATAAGTGTCATTTATTTGATAAACAGCTAATCCTTTTCGATAGTTGTTTAATGTTGATTCAAACTCTGGGAATATCTCAGTAGTTAAATCAGTAATAATGCTGTCGATCGCATAAGTTTGAAAGTCATCAACCCAAGATTGGTTGAATGAATTTGATTTGGCACTCGGATGTACAGAAACTAGATAATTATGAAAGTCTTTGACAGAGAACTCATAATCCTTAAACGAGTAAAAGCTATTTGACTGGGAAGAGGGTAGAGACAATGTGCCAATTGCAGTAGTATCGTTAGATATTAACCAATCAGAATAATTCATAACTGAAGAAGTGTTCAACGAGTTTTTATATTCTGTTTTTAACCAATTAATAACAAATGTATTACTCTTCTTGAAATTGGGTGAATCCAAAAACTCCTTCATGTATGATTCTTTCTTTTCCTCAATTGTAGCAAAAGTTTGAACTGAATCTATTTTAAAAATATGATACCCATACACCGTTTTTATTGGTTTCGAATATTCTAACTCAGGATCTATAGCCATAACTGAATCGACAAAATCAGAATTATACCTACCATAGTTAATCCATCCGATTTTACCTCCGTTCGAAGATGAAAGGTTATCCTGACTATACTGTAGTGCTGCCTCAGCCCAGGAAGTACCACTATTGAGTTTCTCAAATGCCAGCTCTATGCTTGTTTTTGCTTCGTTAGAACCTGCACGAGTAAAAATATGGGATACAGATCTTGAAAGAGTTCGTTCTCTTTTATCCTGAAGATGAACAATATGATATCCAAATTGTGTTCTAAATGGCATTGAGATCTCGCCCTTTTCTAAAGAATAAATTACATCTTCAAATTCTTTTACAGTTGTTCCAATACTGAACCATGGTAGATCACCCCCCATGGATCTTCCGTTTTGTTTACTGGAATATTCTGAATCAAGTTTTGGAATTGTAGTTCCATTCAAAAATTTGTTTCTGGCTTCTATCAATCTCTGATATACCGCTAAAGTATCCTCAGGAGATGGGTTCTGAGGAAGTGAGATAAGAATATGCTCGCTTTTAATTTCGGTTGAAGCTCGATCAAAATATTCATCAAATTCAGTTTGCTTAATTTTATTATCCAGCAAGTAAGAATATGAAGCTTGTTTTGCGTATACACTCAATTCTTCAAGTAGCTCAGGGTCATTCATAACTCCCTGGTCCTTTGCAAACTGAATCTTTGCTATATATTCAAGATATACCGGTAAAAAATCCTCCATTTCAGTCAGAGTTAGCTCACTAAGCTGACCGGTACTCATATTACTTTTGAGCTCACTGTAGGTAATTTTTTGCTTGCCGACAGTCCCTACTACTGTTTTATCATTCTTAGTTTGTGAATGGATATTTGATGTGAAAAAAGTAAGAGTTAATACGCATATACATAGCGTTTTACTAAATCTTGTCATTATTGATGAATAATTATTTATGATTAAATATTGTTTAGAATAACATTCCTGCAATAGTAGCGGTCATCATTGTTGCCATTGTTCCCGCAAAAACAGCTTTAATACCAAATTTAGCTAAATCAGATTTTCGCTCTGGCGCTAAACCACCAATTCCTCCAATTTGGATGGCAATTGATGAGAAATTAGCAAAGCCACATAAAGCAAAAGTAGCCATTGCGATTGTTTTTGGTGAAATATTAGCACTAGCCACTTCATCAGAAAGTTTTAAATAAGCTACAAACTCATTTAATACGATTTTAGTACCTATTAAACTTCCCATAGTGGTAGCATCAGCCCATTCTACTCCAATTAACCAAGCAATTGGAGCCAATAACCAACCTAGTACCATTTCAATACTAAGAGGAGCTCCTATTAAACCGGTGAGACCCGTTAGATCTGAAACCCATCCAAAAAAGCCATTAAACATTGCCAGTAATGCTATGAACGCCAAAAGCATAGCGCCTACATTTAAAGCTAAAGTTAAACCGACACTTGCTCCACTTGCGGCAGCATCGATTCCATTTGCATCAGTTTTTTCAACACTAATTGAAACATCACCAGCTGTTGCCGCTTCTTCAGTCTCTGGATATAGAATTTTAGCAATTACTAATGCGGCCGGGGCAGCCATCAAACTAGCTCCTAATAAACGTTCTGCAAATAATTGCTGTGCAACTTGAATTTCTAACCCATTTGCCGCAGCAAAAGAAGTACCTAACATTGCTACGTAAGCTGCCATTACACCTCCGGCAATTGTAGCCATTCCACCTGTCATAACTGCAAGAAGTTCTGATTTTGTCATTTTACTAATGAAAGGTTTAATAACTAAAGGAGCTTCAGTTTGTCCAACAAAAATATTAGAGATTACCGATAATGTTTCCGCACCGGAAGTTCCCAAAAGCCTCTGCATACCTTTCGATAATATTCTTACGATGAATTGTAATACACCATAATGATAGAGCAGGGCTGTTAATGATGCGAAAAAGATTATTGTTGGTAAAACTTGAAAGGCAAAAATAACACCTAGACTTTCTTGATACTCAGGACCTTTTCCTAGAAAACTGAAAAGAAAGGAAGCTCCTTCGGTTGTATACTGTAAAACTATTACAAAAAAGCTTGCTATCTGCCTGAAAAGTAACTTAGGCCATCCAAGAGGCGAAAACAAAGCCTCAAGTTGTTCGGATTTTAGAATAAAAACTGCTAAAATAAACTGAATACTGAGTCCGGTTGCAACTAACCTCCAATTAATTCTTTTTTTATTATTAGAAAACAGAAAGGCTAATCCAATTATAGTAACCATCCCGAGTAAGCCGCGAAGTATATTTTCCATTAGGTATTTTCTAGTTTGATATTTTCCTCTTTTTGAGAATCAATTTTAGGTTTCATAAAGGGACGTATTGGCCGACCTCTTCTACTATCCACAGAAGGTCGGAAACAGTGTCTGGCTCTAGGTTCATAGGCATCATATTCTCCAACTAAAACTTTGTTAGAATCTTCAACAACTCTTTGAGAAAAATTAGCCATAGTACCGCTTTCTGAACAAACTGCATGCAATTTTGTTACATATTCTGCTACTGCAAGCAAAAAAGGCATAGGCCCAAATGGTTTTCCCTCAAAATCCATATCAAGGCCGGCAACAATAACTCTTTTACCATCATTAGCCAAAACATTTGCAATGTCAACAATGCGATCATCAAAAAACTGAGCCTCATCGATACAGACTACTTTTGCACTAGATGTAAGTAAAATAATTTGATCAGCAGTATCTACCAGTATACTTGGTAAGGCAGTTTCATTGTGAGATACAACTTGAGTATCACTATATCTTTTGTCAATAGCTGGTTTTACAACAACAACATCCTGTCCTGCAATATGAGCTCTTTTGGCTCTTCTGATAAGTTCTTCTGTTTTTCCGCTAAACATTCCTCCACAAACAACTTCAATCCATCCGTAATCTTTTGGAGCAAACGAGGGTTCATTAATCATTTATTTTCTTTCTTTAAAAAACTAGTACTAATCGTTGTAATATATTAGGCGGTGTAACAAAAGGAAAGCTAATATCGAATTTAGATTTCAATTTGAGTATTATTTATCGATTTAATCTTTTTAAAAGAGAAAATATGAAACCAAGAAGTCAGGCATTGGAATTACTTTCATCCTATATAAGCAGCGAAAGCCTTTTTAATCACTCAAAGATGGTAGCTCAAGCAATGGAAGCTTACGCTAAAGATTTAAATAAAAATGCAGAGGAAATTGAAGAATGGTGGTTGGCCGGTCTTCTACATGATTTAGATTGGGAAAAATTCCCTGAGGAACATCCATTTAAAGCAATCAATGAGATTCTACCGAATTATGGTTGTTCTCAAGACATTCTGAATGCTATAGAAGCACATGCTCCAGATAGAACAGGCAAACAACCAGAAACAGAGATAGAAAGATATCTGTTTGCCTGCGACGAAATATCCGGCTTTATGCAGGCTGTTTCATTGATGCGACCCACTGGTTTTAAAGGAATGAAAGTCAAATCAGTGAACAAAAAATTAAAAACATTAAAATTTGCTGAGAGTGTTCCAAGGGAAGACATTCAAAAGGGTGCAGCATTAATAAATCAAGAACTTAACAATCATATTTCATTCCTTATATCTGTTTTTGAATAACTCAATTAAGAAAAGACTTAAGGAATTATCAGAAACATTAGAATTTATCTCACCAATTTGAATTCTCATTTTTTCGGTTATCTTAAACCTATCCTTAAACTAAATATAAATAGCTATGAGACGCCTCACTTTTCTAGCCGGTTTAGCATTGGTAATGTTGTCATTTTCTTTGTCCGCACAGGATATGAATCCAACTCAGTTTGACAATGAAATTAATCAGCACAGTATTTTTCATCAACATAACAGCCTGAACGATAACTTGTTTGGAAGTTTCAGTTCGGATAATAGCTTTGGGGATTATCGTTTTTTACCAACCCCTCAGTCACTACGATATAATAGAGTGGATGCATTATTTATTGGGATTGGAACTGATTTTAGTGATCCTAATTCAGAAGTTTTAAGTATTGGGGGATTGGATTTCGACGGATTTATCGGCTATTCAACAGGGCAATCCGATTGGCAGTATAGAACAGAAGTAACAAAGCATTTTTCCCGATCTTTTGAAATAGGAGCAGAATTATTTAGTACGTCTACAACAGATGATTACTGGAGAACAGAATTGACTGAAAATTCAATCACGTCGTTAGTTGCCGGATATGATTATCATGATTATTACAAAGCAGAAGGATATGGGATTTTTTCTGAAGCTAATCTAGGAAGATATCTTTCGTTTGCAGCCAGTTATAATTACACTGTCTATAATTCGTTATCGAACAATTCATCCTATGCTTTTTTTGATGGGGGAAACATAGGAAGATTAAATCCAGGAATTGATTCAAGCACTGATAATTTAACTCAGAATAGTATAGGTATCCAACTAGGTATAAATAAAAAAGGATATACAAAAGGAACTTTCACTAGTAAATTTATTGCCAAAGCTGAGCTTTCAAATGCAGCCGATTTTGATAATGATTTCTTGTACAATAAATTTGAGATCACCTCTTTTAATTATTTAAAACTAGATAAAAATACCTTACTTAAAATAAGAGTTAAAGCTGGTTCAATTACAGGTTCCGCTCCTGATTTCAAGAATTTTTATCTGGGTGGTATTGGATCTTTAAGAGCTACAGGGTATAAATTCCATCAAGGAAATAAAATGTTGTTAAGTAACGCGGAACTAATATTTGGTGATTTTTGGGAATTTGATAAAGGCCATTTAGAAGTTGAAGGACTTTACTTATCACTATTTATGGACTCTGGGTGGACAGATTTTATTTCTAATAATTCAACAGATCCTTTTTCTGGTTTTGAGAACTTCGCTTTCAACAAGCTTACGCATAACATAGGGTCAGGAATTGGCACTAGCTTTATTCGTTTCGAAGTTGCAACCCCAATTGCCGGGTCAGAAGGCTTTACATCTTTTTGGATAAGATTAAACCCTACTTTTTAATGTCAAAGTTTAATGTTTTAAAGTAAGAAGCAAGTTTTCCATAGATCTTTTAAATTCATTACATAATTTTTACATATACGTTTAGTTTGCTATTTTGAGCCATGAAAAAATTTGTTCTCAAAAAAGATGAACCTAAACTACGCCCGGAAGACTATTCAATTCCTTACCGTGATTTATTGAATAGTCAACAACTTGAGGCTGTTTTCTTTGACAAGGGATCAGCTCTTGTTGTAGCTGGAGCAGGAACAGGTAAAACCAGAACTTTAGTTCACCGTGTTGCCCGGCTTGTTGAAAGCGGAATCGATCCTTCTAATATTCTTTTGCTTACATTTACCAGAAGAGCTGCTAAAGAAATGATTAATCGTGCATCTTCAATTTTAGATGACCGATGCCAAAAAGTTACAGGTGGGACCTTTCACTTCTATTGCAGTCAATTACTCCATAGATTTGCTGAAAGAATAAATTTCCCAAACAATTTTACAATTATAGATACTGCTGACGCCCTTGAAGTAATCCAGTTTGTTCGAACTCAGTTAAACCTTCACAAAAAAAATAAACGCTTCCCTAATAAAAATACATTATTGAATATGATAAGCACTTCTATCAATAAGCATTTGGATATGAGAGTGGTAGTGATGGAGCAATTTCCTCAGTTCAGTGAACATATAGATAAGATTCAGGAAATAGCTTTAAGATATAGTGAATACAAAGAAAAAAACTTTGTAATGGACTTTGATGATCTTCTTATAAAAACAAGGGAATTACTTGTACAGCATGAAGATATAAGAATTAAAATTGCATCATCTCATCAATTTGTTATGGTCGATGAATATCAGGATACGAATCAACTACAAGCTGATTTGACTAAGCTTTTTTCAAGTGTTCATAAAAATATCATGGTTGTTGGAGATGATGCACAAAGCATCTATTCGTTTAGAGGTGCTGACCATCAAAACATCATGGATTTTCCTGAGCAGTTTGAGGAAACTCAGTTAATTAAACTCGAGGAAAATTACAGGTCAACTCCAGAGATCTTAAATGCAGCCAATAATTTACTAAAACAAGCAACCTTCAAATTTAATAAAGAACTTTTCTCAAGAAAGGAGGAGGGGGAGCTGCCGGCATTGGTGCAGTCGCCAAGTGAACATGACCAAAGCAGGTTTATAACTCAAGTAGCTCTTCAACTGAGAGAACAAGATATTGAGCTAAATGAAATAGCGGTACTGTTTAGAAATGGTAGGGATTCTTATGATCTTGAAGTTGAACTTAATAGGAAAAATATCCCTTTTGTAAAATATGGCGGTCAGAAATTCACTGAGGCTGCTCATATAAAAGATGTTCTTGCACATGTTCGGGTGTTAGTAAATCCCATGGACACAATAGCCTGGAACAGAGTATTAATGCTTATAGAAGGAATTGGTCCGAAAACTGCTCAGGACCTGTTTGAATGGATTAGATTAGCAAATAATCCCTACGATCTGGGAATGTCTGATGTAGTTAGTAAATCATATATCAAGCAAATGAAAAGCTTAAGTAAACTACTTCAGAATTTAAAGAATGAAGAGTTAGCCGTTTCTGAGATTGTGGACCAATTAGTGGAATATTATAGACAGTTCTGTGAAAAAAGATACGATGATTACCCTAAAAGATTAAAGGATTTAGAAGCTTTTGTTTCTATATCATCAGGTTTTAGTTCGTTACCAAAAATGCTGGAAGACCTTGCATTAGATCCGATAACAGCATCCGCCGTTGATACAGAAGAGAAAGTGAAGGAAGAATCTCCTTTAATTCTGAGTACTATCCATTCGTCAAAAGGTTTGGAATGGAGGCATGTTTTTGTGATTCAATGCCTTGACGGAATTATACCATCTTCATATTCAGTAGATGATACCGAACAGCTCGACGAAGAGCTAAGGTTACTTTATGTTGCTACAACCAGAGCTCGAGAAATGCTCTATTATTCGTATCCTTTACTCGCTCAATCTGCGTACGGAGATTACTTCACTAACCCATCCAGATTCCTTAAAGAACTAAAAGAAAACACACTTGAAGAATGGGTTTTAGAAGAGGAGAGAGCCGCGGACTTACCATCAATATCAGAAAATAAACTACTAGACTTTTAAATCGTTATTATCTTTTTTTATGAACTTACGCTGATGATACATTTCATAAAAAAGCCATCCAATAGGGTAAAGAGGAAATATTATGGCGATAAAAACCTCAATCTTAGAACCTCTGGGTTTACCTCCGTCAACAGGTAAAGTGATTCCTGCAATACCTGCAACCCAAATAATAAAAAACACAAATAAGCCTAAAGCGAGAATTAAAGCTCCTAAAAATCCAATTTCAT
>Ga0189291_100287_pt1 | contig 26152 bp, 26 predicted proteins | sample UW1redminimetaG_FD_130331 | JGI IMG/M metagenome (GOLD analysis project Ga0189291, IMG submission 130331) | Marine microbial communities from the Costa Rica Dome - UW179B-red mini metaG | ecosystem: Environmental > Aquatic > Marine > Oceanic > Photic zone | place: Costa Rica: the Eastern Pacific... | reverse complement strand
TCCACTCCAAGGAGCCGAACCATGAGCTTGCTTTCCGGTTACTTTGATATCAAAACTGTTAACGCTTGCCATGATACCTTTTGGACGATATTCAATTTCGCCAACAGGTGTATCATCAGAAATATGTAATCCAAAAATAGCTTCTACATCAGGGTTTTTGAGGACTCCTTCTTTTACCATTAATTCCGCTCCGCCTTCTTCTCCTTTTGGAGCTCCTTCTTCAGCCGGCTGAAAAATGAATTTCACGGTTCCTTTTAGGTCGGCTTTCATTTCAGTAAGAATCTGAGCCACTCCCATCAAAATGGCGATGTGCGTATCGTGTCCACAGGCGTGCATAACTCCAACTTCTTTTCCCTGATATTCTCCCATAATTGTTGATTTAAAAGGAACGTCCGTTCGTTCTAAAACAGGAAGAGCATCAATATCGGCACGGAGGGCAACTACAGGTCCGGGTTTTCCGCCTTTAAGAATCCCTACAACTCCTGTATGCGCAATTTCTGTTTCCACTTCCATTCCAAGAGATCGTAAGTGGTCAGCGATTTTCTTAGCAGTATTGAATTCCCGATTGGATAGTTCCGGGTTTTCATGAAAATAACGACGCCACTCTATAACCTGATCTTCAAGCTCATTGGCCCGTATATCGATCGTCTTTTTTAGGTCAGTGGATTGAGCGAAAAGTGATAATGAGATAAATGAAAGAGTGAGTACAGAGAGAAGTTTTTTCACAGGGATATATTTTTTCGGATTAATTGACTAAATGTACCAAACAAGAATTAAAGAGTTCAATAAAAATTCTTTGAAATAAAAAGTGACCTAATCCGCAAATAGCGTCTAAGTAATAAAAAGGTAAATGAATCGGGAATCTTTAACCGACCAGGAGTTGGTTAATCTTACTATTAAGAATAGAGATCAAAAGGCTTTTGGCATTTTGTATGATAGATATCATTTAAAAATTTATAGTAAGTGTATTTCATTCACAAAATCTCAAGAGGAAGCGGAAGATTTATGTCACGATATTTTTATAAAAATACTTTTAAAACTGTCAACGTATAAATCAGAGTCTACTTTTTATACCTGGATCTATGCTATCACCTATAACAGTTGTGTGGATTACGCTAAGAAAAAATCTAAGATCAGAAATATTGATTTTGACTCCGATGAAATAGATTCCGAAAGATTAAAAGTGTTTCACAGTGACAGTGAAAAGAACTTAATGAGTATACAAGCTGAAGAACTTCAAGAAGTATTAGAGCAATTGAAGCCTGAAGATAAAATGATCCTCTTGTTAAAATATCAGGATGATCTGAGTATAGAGAAACTTCAGGAAGTGTTTAAAATTGGTAAGAGTGCAGTAAAGATGAGGTTACTCAGAGCAAGAGAGCGTGCCTTAAAAATTCATAAACTTCAAAACAACAAATCATCATGATAAATTATAACGAGAATCCTTTCAAGGAATTATCAGCATTTAATCAGCCATCACCGCAATTGAAACAAAGAGTGTTGGCTACATCAAGCTTTGCTTTGTTTTTAATATCAACGTTAGATCTGTTTTCAGTAAAGGCGATAGATACCGTGATTGATATACTGCAAATTAATAAGTGACTTTTTTTAAAACGAGAGTCTAACTAACAATGACTCTTTACAAACAATTAATAAAACAACTATGGATAAACTAACAGAATGGACGGAAGTAGTGCAAAGCTCATTTATAGCTTTCGGGGAAAAAATGGTCGATGTATTACCTAATATAATCGGGGCGTTGCTTCTGCTGATAATTGGATGGTTGATCGCAAAGGCAGTTTCTTTTGTGATCAAAAAGCTGCTAAAATCTCTCAAATTTGATGTATTGGGCGAAAAACTTGTAGAAGCAGCTTCTATTGACCCTAAGTTTTTAAGCGTTAAGCCGAGTAAATTTGTTTCAAAATTTGTGTATTGGATCATTCTTTTGCTGTTCTTTATATCAGCTTCAGATACTTTGGGATGGACAGTAGTTTCAGAATCAATTAGCAATCTGATTAATTACTTGCCACAACTCTTTAGTGCTCTCGTTCTATTTGTTGTTGGGCTATATATTGCCAGCTTTGTGAAAAAAATATTACTAACAACCTTTAATTCTTTTGGACTGGCAGGCGGAAAAGTATTAAGCCAACTGGCGATGTACATTATCTTGATTATTATTGGAACTACAGCTCTTGACCAGGCAGGAATAGACACAACTATAATAACTGCAAACATTACAGTAATCTTTGGTGGATTATTACTGGCTTTTGCTATTGCTTTCGGATATTCATCTCGTGATATCCTTACAAATATTTTGTCTTCTTTTTATGTGAGAAATAACTTTGAAGAAGGTCAGGAAATTGAGACTGACGGAATTAAAGGAACCATTAAAAAAGTAGATTCTATTTATGTGATCGTAGAGACTAAAGAGGGTGAAGTTCTTATTCCTACAAAAACACTGGTAAGTGGAAAGGTAACCCGTTCATAAAAGTAATTATATTCTACTCCTAACTCTTTCCCGAAAAGAGTTACATGAGAGACAGCGTGGTTGCTGTCTCTTTTTTTATTTAAAAGGAAAAATTGATCAACTAGTTTTTCAAAGCTTTTAAAACCATTTCGTCGCTAATCAAAACATCTCTAAGTAAAAGTTTATGAGGGAAAGAACTTAGTTTTGAGCTTTTAAAACCATCCAAAATGTTCATTAAAGAAGTAGCAGTTATTAAAGATAAGTTAAGATCGTAATCAAGATTACAATCACTTACAAAATCATCTGAAAATTCAGGGGCAATTAATAAGGACTTTAGAACAACAAAATTATTCTTCTTTGCAATTTCTGTATAGGATTTTATTTGACGAGAAACAGATGAAAATTTATTATAACCAGCTTCTTTTCTTGATTTACATTCAACAATAATTAAGCTGTTCTTGCCTAGATTTAAAACTATATCTATTTTATCTTTTCTTGTATTGAGTTCCCTCCTTAATTTCTCATCAACGTTTAATCCTAACTGATTAAAAATAATTTTTGTTAGCTCTTCGAACTTGTTTCCTAAATCTGCTTCTTTAATTGTAATTCCATTTTCTTTAAGCTCTTTAAGATTTCTGTATCCAATGAATTCATAGTTTTCAAGAAGTAAGTTCCCAACATTTTTATAATGTTTTAAGATATTTATATGTTCATTTCCGCGGCTTGATACGTTTCTTTTTTCACAGAATAGGGCGACTTCTTTTTCGGTAAGTATTTCAAGTATATCTCGTGGTTTAATATTGTAGTCTATCAAATAATCGCTTTTAAGAACCTTTTCTTCTTGAAACTCAAAAAAGTCTTTAACTTTTTTATTGAGCTTTGGCAGGGTCTCATCAAGTTCCGATAATAATTTTTGATAGCCATCAACAGAAATACCTACTTTTTCATCTTTTTCTACAGTTTCAAAATAGGCGACTAGATTTCCGATCTTTTCTTCAATGGTGGTTCCTTTTAGATGAGGGGAAATTTTTAAACCTTTGTCACATAAATTGTTTAGAGTTTTCTTCTTCTCAGTTAAAGTGGTTTGTGGCTTATAAGCACTTTCTTTTAAAACCCCTGAGAATGAAACACCTTCCTTTATAATATTTTCAATTTTTTGGTCAAGAGGTGCTTTCCATTCAATATTATGATTTCTACAAATCAAGTTAATCTGAGGCTCTCGCATAAGTCTTAGTACTCTTCTAAAAAACTTATCAGCGACTTCTTTACCTCTAACTTTTCTCAGCGCCCTTACCACTTCATCAGGAATATACATTGTGTGGTTTTTCTTAGAATAAAAAACTGCACCAATATTCTTCAACTCATTTATTACATCATCGATATCAAGTTTTTTGATAGGAACTATCATATAGTTAATAAGCTTGATTTCTTCTTGTGAAAGTCTGAGTTTTTCTGATAAAGTTAGAAGAATAGAGAGTTCGTCCTGAGTTATTTTCTCTTCTTGGTTGTTCTGAATATCATTTGTGTAAGCTGTTTCAAGACAGGCTTTATAGATTAAATAATCCCGCTTTTTTATCGAATCAATTTGAGATTTCTCATTATCAAATTCTTTCTTAAGATTACTAATCTTGATTTTTAGATTCTTTAATTCAGACTCGTACAAAGAATTGAGCCATTCTCTAGACATGATACAATTACCATCTCTTATTATAATATCGATAAGTAAATCAGTTTGAGAAGTAGTATTTAGAAACTCTTTTTTAACTGAAAGAATGAATTCATTTTCAAGCAATTCAAAAACACTACTGATGTTTATGCTATCAATATTCTTGAATTCGTTATCATGTTGACTAAGAATTTTGTCAACAGCCTTTACATTTTTTGGGGAGGCTAGTCGAATATTCTCCAAGACTTTTAAAAAAGAATTTTTTTCAAAGGAATTAAGCTTGTCAAGAACCTTTTCTAATTTCATGGCTTTTATGTTTGAGTAAAGAAATAACTTAAATACAATACTGAATAGGAAATTAAATTCCAAGACATATAAATACAGATATTTAGGGCTTAAAAATAAAAAGTAAAGGCTATAAAATTTGATTAATCATAAATATCTATTGAAAACTTTGCTTCAAAAACCGAATTGGAAGCAAGTGAAATAATACCCTCTTTGTCTTTTAACTGGTGGTTATGATCTACAGAATCTGCAATACCCAACCAAGGTTCAATGCACACAAAATCAGCTCCGGGTTTCGCCCAAATTCCCAGATACGGAAAATCAGCAAATTCTAAAGTGAGAACTTTTCCTTTTTCGCGATGAGCTAATGAAACGGAATTTGATTTCAGGTTCTTGAAAATAAGTGCGTCACGATCAAAAAGATTCTTATGTAGAGGAAGAAGATTTGTGTTGTTTAGAACGAGTTCAGTTTCATTACTAACCAATCCTTTTTCCATATTCAACAAGTGAGTTTCTGCATATTCGCTTTGCTCAAACTCTAAGTGATAGTCGTCATAATGTTCTCCCTCAAGAATCGGACAACGGAAAGCCGGATGTCCACCCAAAGAAAAAAGGAGTTCCTTGTCACCGGTATTTATAACCTGATGCGAAACTTTTAGTCTGTCTTCATTTATGGAAAACGATATTCTAAACTGAAAATCAAAGGGATATATTTTTTTAGTGATCTCATCACTGTAAAGCACAAAAGTGATAGAATCGTTGAACTGCTCTTCAACAAACATATCCGAATTGCCCCGCACTATTCCGTGCTTAGGCATTTCATATGCCATCCATTCAAAAGTATAAAAACCATCTTTCAATCCGCCAATAATTGGAAATAACACCGGGGCGTGACTTCCCCAAACTTCAGGATCAGCCTGCCAAATGTATTCTTGACCTGTTTTTTTTGAGACTACAGAACAAAGTTCCGCCCCTTTATTTTGGATAGAAACTTTGAGCGATGAAGATTCGATGGTGTAAGGCATCAAAAAATATAAGCGATAATTTTATTCACATACACAAAAAGTTAAAGAGAAGCATAATTTACTGATTAACAATAGCTGTACGTAAAGCCTTAGCCATTCCGGTATTCAGTTCTATATCGAAATATGGAATTGATTTAACTTTATTCCCAACTATAGCCCGTATTTTTGGAGCACTTTCCTGAAGAGCTCTGTAAAAGCGTATTGCCTCTTTATCTTTAGGTTTTACGGCATTATCAAAAGCCCAATTTTTAATCGATTTAGTTTCTTCAAAGCACTCTACTTCTCTAAGAATCATATCCAGAAAAACGACGGGGTTATTGAGTTCAATATCTTCGTATTCGTTATACACAGCTACGATGAATTCCTGACCTTTGTATTTTACTTTTACTTCTTCATCATAAATTCCACTCGGATCTATTTGCCGGGGAAAGATAACTTCAAAAGACAAATTAAGTTGGATTACGGATTCCTTTAAAACTTCTACTGCGGGGTATTTTTTCATATGAAAAGTATAATGAATTTAGCAGAAAAATATAAAGCATCATCAAGCTTCAGGACTGTTAAAATATTATTCTTTTTTTTACTACGTGTTTGAGGTTTTAAATTTTTATGTTGGCTCACCATAGAAAATTGCAATGAAAATGAATGAAGAATCTTTTCTGAACAGAGACCTTAGCTGGCTTTCTTTTAACCAACGGGTATTAATGGAAGCACAGGATAAATCCGTTCCGATTTTGGAGCGCCTTAAATTTTCTGCGATTTATTCCAATAATCTAGATGAGTTTTTCAGAGTTCGGGTTGCTTCAGCCCGGCGTATCGCTGAGATCGGTAAGAAAAAAATAAGCAAAGAATTTGAAGCTGATCCTGATAAACTACTTACAAAGATCCATAAGGAAGTTGATCGTCAACTAGTAGAATATGGTAGAACGCTGGATTCGATCTTAGCAGAGCTTAAAAACAGTGGCATTCACATTTATACAAATACGGAGTCAATTCCTTCTCCCAAACACCCGGAATTGCTGCATTATTTTAAAACAAATATTCAGGGACACTTGAAGCCTTATATTTTTGATGTAGATGAAGAGGCTCCATTTCTGGATAATGGTAGTTTATATTTTGCTTTATACTTACAGAAAAAAGGTCAGAAGTATTTTGCATATCTGGATATTCCATCATACAAAATGGATAGATTTTATTTGCTCGAACTGGACAACGGAGCTTATGGATATTGTTTTCTGGATGATATCATTCGCCTACATTTAGATCTGGTATTTCAAGATTATGAAGTGCTGGAGTGTAAATCAGTAAAATTAAATAAAGATGCAGATCTTCATATTGATGATGAATTTGATGGTGATCTGGTTGAAAAAATCGAAAAACAGATCAAAAAAAGGAATCTGGGTGCCCCTTCAAGGTTTTTATATGACGGTTCAATTTCAGAATTACTTTTAAATAAATTTTTGGATTCTTTTGCTATTGAATTACCGGATTTGGTTGAAGGAGGTCGCTACCATAATCTGAATGACTATTTTCAAATCAAAAATCCTACGGAGAAACAACTTGAGTTTCCACCTCAACCACCTTTGCGAAGTTCGTCCATAGAAAAAGAACGTTCTGTATTAACTGCTATCGAAAAGGCGGATCAGATTTTGCACTTTCCCTATCAGTCGTACGACTATATTCTACAGTTTTTCAACGATGCAGCCATAGATCCTGAAGTAAAGGAGATTAATGTCACTTTTTATAGAATGGCAAAAGACTCCATGATTGGGCATGCACTTATAAGCGCGGCAAATAATGGGAAAAAAGTAAAGGTTTTTATGGAAGTGAAAGCTCGCTTTGATGAAGAAAATAATTTGCATTGGGCAAGAAAAATGAAAGAGGCTGGAATCCGAATCGTATATAGTATGCCGGGTTTAAAAGTACATGCAAAAGTTGCGTTGATAAAGAAAGTAAAGGAAAATGGTAGCCTTATTTCGTTCGGATTTTTTGGAACAGGGAATCTGAATGAGAATACTGCCAAAGTATATTGTGATCATGGTTTGCTTACTACTGATGAAAACCTGACTACAGAACTGAGTGATGTTTTTGAATTTCTGCACACAAAGCAAGAGCCGGTAGGTTTTAACGAACTCATAGTTTCTCAGTTTGAAGCTTTTGATGAATTTTCAAAACTGATAGATCGGGAAATCCTGCATGTTAAAGAAGGTCGCAAAGGAAAGATCATTCTTAAAATGAATAACCTGGAAGAACGCGGGCTCATCAAAAAGATCTACGAAGCCGCAGAAGAGGGAGTTGATATTACAGTGATTATCCGAAGTATTTGTTGTTTAAAACCGGGAGTACAAAACCTGAAAGTAATTCGGATTGTAGATCGATATCTGGAGCACGCACGTGTTTTTTATTTTTATAACAATGGAAATGAAGATGTTCGTATGGGATCTTCTGACTGGATGAAGAGAAATATCTTTCGAAGAGTTGAAGTTACTTTTCCGGTAAAAAATGAAGCGATTAAAGATCAGATCATGCACATCGTTGGTTTACAGATCAGAGATAATCAGAAAGCGTGTAATTTCAATGCGGATTATGAAAATGTACGAATAGATAATGTGGATAAACCAATCAGGGCTCAAAGAGAAACATATAAATTTCTTAAAAAAATGAACTAGCTGTTTCATTCTATATATAAATACATATATTCTAATTATATGTAAAACATAGGGTTGTAATGAAAGAGATATTTACTTTTGGACTGGTTTTAATAGCTCTTCAGCTAAATTTAGTTGCTCAACCGGAGCATCGTATAAAAGAAAAGGGTTTTTATGTTGCTCCTTTCGGATTAGTAGAGTTGAGTATTTCTCATTCAAATGCAGATTTAGGATTGTTCGGTTTTTTTCAAGATTTCGATGAATTTTTTTCCTACGGTATTGATGCAGGTTATTATGAAGGAGCAACATCCTATGGCGTCTCCATTTCAGTTGGTGAAGAACTTGATGAAGACGATGGAGAAGAATTATCACAAGGGCATACAAATCTGGATTCTTTTTTCGGCTTAAATGGTATATACCGGTCGCGAATTATAGGAACAAAAACGAAAAACAATTTTCGATTTCATTTTGGGGGTGTAGCAGGTTTTAATTATAGATTTTACCGTGGAGAAGAAGGATTAGGAGATGAGTACAATGAAACTACAGGTCGATATGAATATCCTACAAAAGATATATCTATCCATTCCGGTAATATAAATATGGGATTATATCTGGAAATAGGGATTAGAACAAAAAATAACCGATCCATAATACTGAACTACCAACCTGTTTCGGTATTCACCGGTTTACAAAGGTATGGTTTAGAAGCAGGAAGAGGAACCTTAATCTTTCAATTTTAAAATTTCATTTCCTTCAACGACTCCTGAAATTTTGTTATTCAATCCGTCAATCATAGCTTTGGCAACGGTTTCAGCTTTGATTGGATGGTATTTCTTTAGTCCCGGAATTTTACACAGAACTTTTGCTACAAGAATCCCAATCCGCTCACCTAATCGGAATTCCTCTCTGTTTCCATCCAGAAAGGAAGGTCTGAGTATCAATGTAGTTTCGAAATTTAACTTCTGAACTGCTTCATCAAGTTCTCCCTTGATTCTGGTATAGAAAGAATTTGAATCTGCGTCAGCGCCTAAAGAAGAAACTAAGGCATAACCTGAAGTACCATTATCCGAAGCTATTTCTGCCGCTTCAAACTGATAGGTATTGTCGATCTTATATTGAGCTTCTTTACTGCCGGCTTTTTTTAGGGTGGTGCCCAATGCTGAATAAAGATGATCGCCATTAACTAAATCTTTCCATTCATTTGGCGTATCAAAATCTATGATATGTTCCTTCAGTTTCGGATGAGAAATCCCGGTAGATCTTCTGTGAAAAACCAGCACATTATTATACCGCTCATCTTTAAGAAGAAGTTCAAGCACATGTGAACCAACTAAGCCGGTTGCACCAATCAGTATTGCAGATTTACTCATTACTTAATTGCCTCTAAAACTCTGCTTACAATACCATCCATGGCTGATCCTTTGATCCAGCGAGCAACGATTACTAAATCGTTTTCCTGATCAACGTATACCATGTTTGTTCCCGCACCTAAATGGAAAAATGCACTTTCCGGCGCACTTGGTAAGCGTTTTTTATCTGTATTTAAAAACCAGTTCATAAATCCATAATCGGTTTGAGCTTCAGTTGGCGTCTGCGCCATTTTATTCCATTCTTCAGAAACCAATTGCTCGTTATTCCATTTCCATTGTTTAAAGTTAGTAGACCAAAACGAGCTTGATCTCGTGCAGAAATGAACATCCCGCCACCCCAGTGACCGCCGCCACTAACTGCCTGCATTTGTTGTCCATCAATTACCACCCAGGAATTTTCATAGCCTTGCCATCTCCAGGTTGGTGAAGCTCCGATCCTATCCATAATGTTCTCACGGAGAACTTTTGGTAATGGCTCTCTTAGTACATTCATAGCCGCTAGAGCTAAAAGATTCACTCTTACGTCATTATATTCATAAGCACTGCCGGGTTCTTTTCTTTCTCTTTTTCCCCATTCAGAACGCTCTCTGCTTGGGCGGTCAGCCCAGTCCGGTTTTCCCCATAAAGTTCCTTCCCAATCACTTGTCTGTCTTAGCAAATGATTCCAAGTAATTTTCGAGTTATGCTCTCCTTTAAATGGCTCCATCACTTTTGGTGAACCATAATGATCCGATTTATTTCTGTTATCATCCCACCGCATTTCCAATATAGGCGCCATATACGCATCTACTTTATCATTCACATCACGAATCAAGCCTTTATCATAAGCTAAACCTACTGTGTAGGATAAAAAGCTCTTGGTTACGCTGTGTGTCATGTCAACACGGAAAGGTTCTCCCCATTCAGCGACTATATATCCGTCTTTGATGATAATTCCGGTTTGAGGGCCACGATCTTTGAACGGGCCAATTCCATCGCCAAAAGGTTCTCTTCCAAAGCTTCCGTAATGATTTTCTTCCATACTGCGAGGATTGGTTGTCTCATTGTCTTTAGCAAATTGAATGGCAGAATCAATTAGAGCTGTTTTTAGTCCAAGCTCAGAAGGATTTTTCTTTTCCCAATCACCCCACTTACCCGGAAAGTAATTTTGGGCGGTTATCGGAACAGCGAGAAGGAATGCAAAAAGCAGAAATAGTGAACTTTTTTTCATGGCGATACTTTACTTTGTTAGTTATTTGCTGAAAATAATTGAAGAAAAGCTAACTGCCCAATCTGAAATGTAGTTTTACAAGTTGGTGAATCAATCCAAATTTATTCTCATCCCTTCAAACGCCACTTTAAGTCCAAGATCATTGACTTTTTTTCTTTCAGCAGAATCCAGAATAAGTGGGTTAGTATGGTTAAAATGTATGAAATGAATTTTGGCTTTTTCTGAAACAGTAAGATTCTTGAATAGCTCCATGCTTTCTTCCACAAAGGGATGAGGAATTTTGCTGATATCTCTTCCTGGAAGTTCATTTTGATCAAAGAAAGTAGCGTCAACAAAAGCGTAGTCAACTTTTGATATTTCTTCAACTATGGATCTGTCCCATATATCCCATTTATTTATATCAGGAATAAATAGTACAGATTTATTTTCTGTTTCAATCTTGTATCCAACAGTTTCAGAATACTCGTCCCGATGTGGCACCAAAAAAGGAGTCACGGAAATATTACTGTTAAGTTGAATGAGTGAGTCTTCCGCAAGTTGATTTATGGCGATATTGTTCTTGCTCACCAGTTGACTCCAGGGTCCGTTGGTTTCTAAATAATTTTTCATTCTCGGCATAGCATGAACGGGCACGTCGGAAGCGCCCATCACTTCATGTCCAAGTTGCATCAAACCGGTATAATGCCCGATGTGGGCATGAGTAAGAAAAATACCGGAAGGATTAGATGATGTATTGGCACGATTTTGAATGCTGTGTAACTGCTGCTTGAAATCCGGAGTAGCTTCGAATATCCAATATTCCCCGGAAGAATGGTCTATTAATCCTAAAGAAGTGGCGTGACGTTTTTCTTCTTTTCCATCCCAATAAAGTGCACAATTTTCTTTTTGGCAACCGGCTTGGGGAAATCCTGCATCCTGGGCAATTCCTAATACGATAATCTCAATGTCCTGAGATATAACTTTGTTGAAGTCTTTTTGATTTGTACAAGAAATCAAACCAAGCAAAAGTAGTGTGGAAAAAGACTTCATGTTTTTATTCAAAAAAAGTTAATTATTTTTCAACTCCAAAGTTAGGTTCGAATAGTTATAATCTGAAAGTGAGACTAAACCATAAACCGTTTCTCCATTAAGAATTACGCGGTTAGTTAGGTCATTTTCACTTAGTTCATTTTCGAACTTATTATTTGCTGAACTTGCTTTTGCAGCATTCAGAGCAGCCAATCCCGGTCCTAACACATAGCCAATTGGCGTTTCAGAAACCTCCCCTGTTTCACCATTACCTACATAGAGTTTTAAAGGAGTAAGTAAAAGAAAAAGAAGGTAAGATGCCGGGCTTTGTTTAATGCTTGATGAAGTGGTTTCGGGATCTAAAGGTTGAAAAACTCTTACTCCTGATTTTAACTGAAGATCTTTAGCAAAAGTCAGATCTCTACCTGTATTATTTGTGATCTTTATTGCAACTACCCTGATATTATGGCGGTCTTCCTTTTTTGCAAATTTCTTATTCCCGGAATCTTGCAATACTCCGGCTTGATAGGAAAAAACCAATCCATTGCTTTCAGGTTGATATGAATAATTAAGAGAGGACGGGTTTATATTTTTATAGGAAGCGGCGCACGTACATAAAAAAAGAAACAAAAAACTGCCCAATAGAATTCTTGTGAAAGTCATTAATATTATGTTTTAGGTTTGAAAAAGGAATTAATTGAAAGACATGTAAATTTTAACTGAAAAAAATAGAATAGACAAATTCTAAATTTTATCAATTAGTTTAATCTAAATGCTACACCAAAGGTAAAGTTTGCAGATGATATAGATTGTTCAGACATATTCCCATTTATATCGAATTCAGGCTTTCCACCAATAAAGTCGAGATTTGTTGTGAATGCAATTAAATCACTTATGTTATATCGAAGCCCTGCACCCAAGCCTAAAGCGCCACCTTCTCCTTCAAAAGTTTCTCCTCCGTTGTCAGGATCTAAAGCCGCAGACATAGAGCCAAACATAAGTCTGAAATCAAGTTCTACATCACTTCCGGGATTTCTAACAGTAAATAATGGGCCAACCATAAAAGTACCGTAGCTCCAAATAGGTTCATTAGAAGAGTTTCCGTTATCAAATGGAAATCCTGCGCCTTGTAACATGGCTGTTATACCAATATTCTTTGAAAAGAGATATCCAAAATTGACCAGATTAATGGAAACACCCGTCTCAGCAAATCCTGCATCATTATTATTAATATCATTATCAGCAAAATCTCCGGTTGGAATTGCGGCGCCCAGAGAAATAGAGATAAAACCATCTTTAGTTCTTATTTCCTGAGCATTTGAAGTAGAAGCTACGATTAGCAGTAGGCAAAACGAGAGTAAGAATTTCATTAAGTAATATTTTGTGTATAATAATTTAGTTGAGCTTAAATTAACAAAAACCAGATATTAAAAAAGCCCCCATCAAAAAAATGATGAGGGCTTATAAGTACAGAAATTTTTTAACCGGGGTTATAATAGAATCGTTCTTCTATAATATGGTCTCCTTCCCATTTCTGTCGGGCAATTTGTTCCATCTTTACTCTTTGACCACCTTTGAATGTTACATCCATCCAGTTTTCAACCATGGTAATACCTTCTTCTTCATTGGTAGCTATAGCGTCTACTCCGCCTCCGTGCATCTCTTCTATACTACCAAAAAACTCTTGCTCACGAGTCCGGTTTGCATCTTTTCCTTCATGCTTTTCGCCATTACCTTCAATCATTACCACGTCATCATGATAATATTTCTCAAAAGCATCCATGGCTTTTCCTTCGCCGAGAAGTTTATAAACATCATTAATTTTATCTAAATAGCTCATTTCTCAAATATTTTAGTTTAATATTGAATAGTTTGTTATTGATGTAACTAGAGAGAAAAGACATTCGTTCAGTTTTTTATAAAGAGATTTTATAAAAATAGTGAAGCAGGTGTTGCATATTTAGACACTGTATGGACGCAATTAATCTTGTCCATACTGGAGTTACTTACTTAGGCTCTTTACGGTAAAGAAGATAAAACCTAACTCCTCTCCAACATTCTCTCTAAAGACATTACAGCATAAGTGCTCACATTCTCAGGAACAGTGATCTGATTTACTACTTCACCCTGATCAAGTTTTTCAAGGCTCCACAAAAGATGGGGAAGATCAATTCGATTCATGGTCAAACAAGGACACATAAATGGATTTAAAGAAACGATGGTTTTATCGGGGTGTTCATCCTTGATTCGGTTTACCAGATTCATTTCTGTCCCGATTGCCCATTTAGTACCGGCTGGTGCATCGTTTATTTTGTTGATAATATAATTTGTGGATCCGGCAAAATCAGAAGCCTGAACAACATCATAAGTACATTCTGGATGGACGATAATTTTCATGTCCGGTTGTTGTTTACGAAGATTCTCAACATGTTGAATATTAAATTTTTCATGTACAGAGCAATGTCCTTTCCATAGAATCACTCTCACATCTTTAAAATCACCATCATATTCGAAAGTGTTTGTAAGAGGAGCATAAACTGCCATTTCTTCGAGTTTAATACCAAGCTTTACAGCTGTATTTCTGCCCAGATGTTGGTCTGGCAAAAACAAAATTCGCTCTTTTTGAGTAAATGCCCATTCCAACATTTTTTCAGCATTTCCGGAGGTAACACAAGCACCCCCATTTTTTCCAACAAATCCTTTTATAGCAGCAGTGGAATTCACATAGGTTAAAGGAAGAATAGTATCTCCCCAAATTTCCTGCATTTGCTTCCAGCCTCTTTCGGTTTGATCAATATCTGCCATATCAGCCATAGAACAACCCGCTCTTAAATCAGGAAGTATAACTTTTTGATCCGGACGAGTAAGCATGTCGGCAGTTTCTGCCATAAAATGAACACCACAGAAAGCGATGAATTCAGCCTTGTCCATAGTAGCACAAATCCGTGCCAATTTTAGAGAATCACCACGAGCATCAGCAAACTGAATAACTTCATCTTTTTGATAATGATGTCCGGGGATAAATAAACGGTCGCCAAATTTTTTCTTAATCTCCCTTACACGACTTTCCATTTCCTGCACAGAAAGTTCACTGTATCTTTTGGGAAGAGATACTTCAGATTCAACTTCTAAAATGTCTAGTACATCCATATTCTAAATTAGCCACGAAAGCAGAAAATCACTAAAAATATTACTCTTTGTGTTTTAGAGTTTCTGTGGCATTTAATTTTAATTCAAATTAAAACTTATATCCATTGCTTTTACTGAATGTGTTAGCCAACCTAACGAAATTACATCAGCTCCACATCCTTTAAACTTACCGATTGATTCGGGCGTAATTCCGCCGGAAACTTCAACGATAATTTCATCCGGAATCAAAGTAACCAATTCTTTGATCTCTTCCGGTGTTCTGTTATCCAGCATAATCACATCCACCTTAGCATCAACAGCTTGTAACACTTGATCTCTGGTTTCCGTTTCTACTTCAATCTTTACCATATGGCCAATATTCTTTCGAGCTAACTCAACAGCTTTAGTAATGCTTCCGGCAGCTTTTATATGATTGTCTTTGATCATAACACCATCATCTAGTCTAAAGCGATGGTTTTTACCTCCACCACAAGTAACGGCATATTTTTGCAACGCCCTAAGCCCCGGTAAAGTTTTTCGGGTATCAGTTATGATGATGGAATCGTCATCCAGTAAACGAATAACTTTAGATGTTGAAGTTGCAATACCGGATAAATGCTGCACCAGATTAAGGATAACCCGTTCAGCAGAAAGTAAAATTTGGGTAGGGCCTTCAACTTCAGCAATAGCTTCTTTGATCGCAATAGAATCACCGTCTTTCTTCAGCTGGTTAACGGTAACATCTAATCCCAAAAAATCATAAGCGATTTGCAAAGCTTCTATACCGGCGAGCACTCCATCTGCTTTAGCAGTAAAAGTACCTTTTGAATAGTGATCAGCTGCAAAAACAGATTGAGAGGTCAAATCTCCCATTCCGATATCTTCACGAATTGAGGCTACAATAATTTCTTTTAAATGAATAGACATCATGGCTGTAAAAGCCTCAGAATTTTGGGTATTTTAATAGAGTAATAAAGATACAGCATTTCTTGAAAAAGAACGATTTATGATTTACTTGGATCACGCAGCTACAACACAAATGAATGACACCGCTTTAGAGGTGTATGTGAACATTGCTAAGCACTATTGGGGTAACCCAAGTAGCCTGCATGATTACGGAGCAGAAGCAAAACAATTGTTAGACGCAGCCAGAAGAACGATCTCTAAAATTATTGAGTGCGAGGCTGAGGAGATTATTTTTACCAGCGGTGGATCGGAAGCTAATCAATTAGCGATCAAAAGTTTGGTCAGCTCCCTAGGGCCTGAAAAAAACCATTTGATCGTATCAGAGATTGAGCATTCGTCGGTAAGTAATTTGTTTGAAAGCTTAAAGAAGCAGGGATTTAAGATTTCCACCATTGGTGTGAGTAACAATGGACGAGTTGATGTTGATCATTTAGAAAAAATGATAACTGAAAAGACAGGTTTGATCTCTATTCAACATGCAAATTCTGAGATTGGTGTAATTCAGGACGTAGAGAAGATAAGTGAGTTATGTAAAAAGAGGAACGTTTTGTTCCACTCAGATTGCGTGCAAACATTCTGTAAGATTGGTATCGAGGCAAAATTATTTGACAGCCTATCGGTTTCTTCACATAAAGTTTATGGTCCCAAAGGTGTTGGCGCATTCTATTTGAAAAAAGGAATACAAGTTGAACCGGAAATTCCCGGAACGTCTCAAGAAAAAGGGCTAAAGGCTGGAACACAAAACGTGCCGGGTATTGCTGCTTTTGCAACAGCTTCCAAGTTGTTATATGCAGAACGTTCTGATGAATATATTCGAATGACTATGCTTCGGGCTCAAATTATGGATGGATTCAGGAAGAAAGGAATCAATTTAATAGAAGAGGGTGATCCCAAAAAAAAGCTGCCAAATATTTTAGGATTGAGGTTTCCAGGGATGGAAGGACAATTTATGATGTTAGAATGTTCTCAGGCCGGATTGGGGATTTCAACAGGGAGCGCATGCCAGGTTGGTTCTGACAAACCAAATAAGACAATGAAGGCTTTGGGAAGGAGTGATGACGAGGCAAGAGAGTTCGTGAGGATTTCTTTAGGTAAAAATAATAACGAAGATCAAATTGATATGATAATTGAAAAAATACACGTTATCTTAGAAAGACATTTTACAAAAGTAAAATTTTAGTAGGCTTGCCTACGTTAGAAGAACGTCATAAAAATTAAACAAGCATCAGGAACATGAAAAGAATATTACTAACACTGCTATTTGGAGTTTTGTCTGTTGGACTAGTTACAGCTCAAGAAAGAAAAATGCCGGAAGTACCGGTTTTAAAAATCACAAAATTTAGCGACTATCAATGTCCTGCTTGTAAATATTATGGTCAAATGCTTGATCAGGCAAAAAAGGATTTTGGAGAAAGAATTGAAGTTACTTACAAAAACTATCCACTAAGGATGCATCAGTATGCAGAGCTTGCAGCTCGTGCAGCAGAAGCAGCTAAAGCTCAAGGTAAATTCATCGAAATGCATGAAATGTTGTTCACAGGGCAGGAAAAGTGGAGCAGAGGTAATGCGGAAGCAACTTTTATAGGTTACGCCAAACAACTTGATTTTGATATGGAACAATTCAAGGCTGATTTGAATTCTGCGAGAATGAACAGAGTTGTACTGGCAGATAAAAGAGAAGGAACAGCGTTGGGAGTGAATTCTACACCTACTTTCTTTTTTGATGGGAAAAAAGTTGAGCGCTTACCAAATAACTACGCAGGCTTTAAAGCTATGATAGAAGCAAAACTAGATAGCTACTAGTATAAATTTATTAGTTTTATTTGAAGCCCGGTAGAATTTATCGGGCTTTTTTTTTGAATAAATTTTAAGTGGAAGAACGACAAGATAATCGCTGATGTTTCAATAATAGCTTCTTATATTTAGTTTATGGCAAGAAAGAAATTCCAAATACCTGACATGTACAAATCGCCGGTGATCCGAAAGGTGAAAGAGGCGACAAAAATAATGGATCCGATGAAAAAAGATCTGGATCCTACTGTGCTTGATTTCGGTGCAGTTCAGTTTTTTATCCCCAGATTTTTTGGCTTTTGTTACGGCGTTGAAAATGCTATCGATATTGCATACAGAGCGGTAGAAGAAAATCGAGACAAGAATATATATTTGCTCAGTGAGATGATTCACAACCCTACAGTGAATGAAGATCTGTTGGCTAAAGGAGTGAAGTTTCTTTTTGATACGGACGGAACAAAACGTATCCCGATTTCTTCTTTGAATTCAAATGAAATTGTGATCGTGCCGGCTTTTGGGACTACCATTGAAATACAAGACGAATTACAAAAGGTTGGGATTGATCCTTACGAGTTTAATACGACCTGCCCATTCGTTGAGAAAGTGTGGAAACGAGGAAAGCAACTCGGAAAAAAAGATTACAGCTTGGTAGTACATGGTAAACATGAGCACGAAGAAACCAGAGCTACCTTTTCTCACAGTGCAGAACATTCAGAAGTTGTGGTAGTACTAAATCCTGAAGAAGCCGGAATACTAGCTGAGATCATGACCGGTGATCGTCCGGTTTCAGACTTCAAAAAATATTTTGGGCATAAATCTACGTCCGGGTTTGATCCGCATAAAGATTTGAAGCGATTTGGCGTGATCAACCAAACGACCATGCTTGCTACAGAAACACAGGAAGTAATGGATATTCTGAAAGCAGCAGCCATCAAATTACATGGCGAAGCTGATATTCTGGACCATTTTGCGGATACTTCAGATACGTTGTGCTACGCAACAAATGAGAATCAATCTGCTACTCTTGCTTTAGCTCAAACAGATGCTGATCTGGCTTTGGTTGTTGGTGGATATAATTCTTCCAACACAATGCACTTGGTAGAAATTCTGGAACACGAGTTCCCAACTTTTCATGTGAGAGACGCTACTGAAATTAAATCAGATTGGTTGATTCATCACTTCGATCAATGGAGAAAAGAGATTCTTGAAACTACCGCTTGGTTGCCAAAAAAAGATCAGCCGATCAAGGTAGCACTTACATCCGGTGCTTCATGTCCTGATGTTCTGGTGGATGAAGTTATGCTGAAAGTTTTGCAATATTTTGATGATGTTAAAGAAGTGGATGAGGTGATCGCGCCATTCGAAGAAAAGCTGTCAGCTGGTAGCTAACAGCTTTTTACTGATCCACCACACTGAAATAAGCCACTGCTTTAGGTTGGAAGCTTCTGAGCTTCAATGAATATTTAGTGGCAATGAGCTCAATATCAGGCGTAACAAATCCTGAGGCATCTTCCTGAATTTTGCTATATGGAACATACACAACGTACGGAGTTTGAGTAGAAATCTCAGAAAACTGTTCCAGTGGTACATCGTATTTTATAGTAATTGAGGAAGGATTATAGGTGATATTTTGCCCTCGTGGAAGATTTCGGGTTCTGATGTACACACTAACTTCATCTTCAGTAAACTCGGATACATCAGCAGTAAGGACAAGATTATCAGTAGAAATTTCCAATAAAGGATTTGTATTCGGGATAACAATGGTGCTTGAAATATCGTCTTTGATGCCATCAAGCTTTAGTGTGTCCTGAATTACCCATTCCGTAATAGAGTTCATTTGTGAAACCGCACCTGTTACCAATATACTATCGGGAGACATTACCGGTTTGCTGATAAGACCGTATCGTTGTTCGAATTCAAAATCCCAATTTAGTTTTAAGGGAACTTTCTTTGTGACTTTTTCTTCCAGATTTACAGTAACCAGAATGGGTTCAACTTTAGAAACTTCCACTTCTTGAAAAGAATTCATTTGCTGACGAACCTGGTTGAATAAATTTACTTCGGAGTCGTCTACATCAATAGGTATAGATGGAGGGTTGTTGTATAAGCTGATTAAAGGAAGCGCTGTACCTGATAAACTTACTTCAACATACTCAGGTAAATTATCGGTAAGTGCCAGATCATCAGGAATGTTGGCAATCTCCAAAGGCATATTTACTGTGATGTTGAACATGCCGTTCAGGTTTACGGCAAACCAAAGGCTTATTGCTATCACATACGCAAAAATAAAAACCAGCACACTTTCTTTAGTGAAGAGCTTTCCTTCATCTTCTTCACCTGGCTTAATCCCCTTTTTTATATAAGAGAGAATTCGATCTTTAATATTTTGAATTGGATTATCTGACATGAATCAATATAGATTTGAACGGCGCATTATTCAACTAGCTTCGTACAATGATATCTCCGACAATTTGAGATTTTACTTTGGCATTAAGGCGTTTAGCAATATTAAAACGGTTGGCATGAATCTCATGTCGCCAAACCTGATTCGATACTTTTATTATTAATTTACCGGACTCAAAATGAATATCTGTTACCTGAGAAGCTATGCGTTCACCGACTACATCTTTCCAGGCAGAAAGTACCATCCCTTGCCTCAGTTTTTTCTTGTGAGGAAATTTCTCCAAGTATTTCTGGAGCGCATCACTTAAAGGTTTAGGTGTGTCAAATCTCATGCTTCTTCTTTAACCAGTCCGTTACTAACAGAAAAAAGCTTATTTCTATTACCATCAAAATCTACATATTGTTCGAAAGGTACCGGATTTGCGGAGGTTATAAAAGTTTGTCCTTCGTGACTTTGTAAAGCATTCAGCAAAACTTCTGTTTTTTTAAGATCAAGATCACCAAAAACATCATCCAACATCAGTATCGGAAGGTCATCAAGTTCATCCGAATAATAATGTAGTTGGGCTAATTTTAGAGAAAGGGCAAAAAGTCGATGCTGCCCCTGAGAACCAAATCTACGCAACTCAAAATCATCCAGATAAAAAACTACTTCATCTTTATGAGGGCCGGTAAGTGTTTGCTCGCGTTCAATTTCTTTATCAACTGTTTCTTCCAGTGCTTTTTCGTACTGAATTTGAATATCCTGAGGATTTACAGAAGGCTCGCAAAAAGTTTGATACTCCAATCCGGTAGTAAGGTCCATTCCGGATATCATTGCATAATCACGTTCCAAGTAGCTCTTGAAATTTTCAAGCACTTGATAACGGGTGGCAATAATTCTGGAGCCCGTTTCAACCAGTTGAATATTCCATGGTTCAAGATATGATTTTAAAACAGAGACAGAACCTCGAAAATCTTTGAGCAGCGTATTTCGTTGCCGCCGTACTTTTCGATAGTCTATTAGATCTCGTAAATAGGAAACCGAGATTTGGCTTATAAAGGAATCCAGAAAAGTGCGACGTTCAACAGGACCTTCCAGAGTAAGTTTTTTATCATCGGGAGCAAGAACAACAACGGGAACCATTCCTATTAAATCTGAAAGGCGATCGAGTGGAGAGTCATTGACAAATATTTTCTTGCCATCGCCTCGTGAATAAGAACATCCGACATCAAACTCAGAACGAATTTTGCCTTCAAAATGACCTTTTATCATGAAATACTTTTCATCGCTGTTAATCACATATTGATCAGTTGTAGAAACAAAACTGCGAGACATACACAGAAAATGAATAGCATCGATCAAGCTGGTTTTTCCTGCTCCGTTAGGACCTGTTATTACGTTAAGATGCGGAGCCCAGCTAACCTTGGTATTGATGTGATTTCTAAAATGAAGCAGTTCTTGCGAAGTAATTCTCATGCTTTAATAGTACAAATAATCACTGCAAAAAATGAATCTCTAGTACTGTAAATAGCACTAGAGGTTTTAAATAATAAATTCAATCTTCTAAAAAGTACAGATCAAGCCCGATCTATTTAATCAACAGCATTTTTTTAGTGATCAAAGAAGTTTCTGTTTTAAGACGATAGAAATATATACCTGAACTTAAACCTGATGCATCAAAAGTTAATTGGTGCGTACCGTTAGACTGCTTGCCATTTACAAGCTGCGCTACTCTCCGCCCAAGTTGGTCATAAACAGCCAAGCTTACGTTCTGAGAGCTCCTGAGTTTATAAGTGATCACTGTACTTGGATTGAAAGGGTTTGGATAGTTTTGATCTAACACAACCGAAGCGGGAAGATCTGTAGAATTAAATTCATCTTCATTACTTGTTCCTAAATCAGTTTCAAAAGTACCGATGGGCATTGGGCTTGAAGCATTACTGTTTGAAGATGCTCCGCTAAAAGCACTGGCTTCAATTGTCCAATTTTCAACTACAAATGTATTTCCATCGGGTCCGGTAAGATCTACTCTATAAGCCCAACCGTCAGAGTGATTCCATGAAGCATCAGAACCCGAGATTGTTCCGAATAAATCTACAACCGATTCACCACCGCTAAATGCTTTGGTAGAATCATAGAATAGTTCAATGGCATCATTTCCATTAATAGCCACAGCCATATCATCTGTTAAATCAGGATTAAAGCCGAACATAACATTGAAATTAGTTTCTTCTGTTGAAACATAAAGGTAATCTCCAGCAGCCAAAGAACCACTCAATGTGAGTTCAACGCCATCGCTTCCACCTCCATTATTCGCAGAGCCCAAAGCAAAGACACTTAGATCTTCAATATTTTCGGTAGCGAAAAGTTCTACACCTTTTGGAGTTCCACCGGAAAGATCTCCGTCAAATACCCCGGAAATAATCAAAGCATTTGTTGACCCCGAACCAACAACAGTTGTGGTATCACCAAAGCTTTCAACGGTAACTTTAGTTGCTTTTCTACCACTGTTCGAAGCTTGATCTTCTTGCCAGTCAACAATTGCTTCTTCAATAGAGTCATAATCAGTAAATGTGAATGAATTTCCGTCAGGGTCTTCGGTTGTTAACCCGGAATCAAAGTTAAACTGAACCGATTTCTGCTGACCATTATCTGAGTAGTTAACTGTAAAAAGATCACTTTGGATATTTACTATTTCTCCGGAAAGAGGGTTACTAAGAGTAGGATCAGGATTTCCGGAACCACCAAAAAAGGCCCTTCTCACCAGAGTTGTATCATGAACGAAAGGGTTACGGTTTCCCTGAGCAGATTCGGCACCTAAGCTTCTGTCCACCTCAGCCTGATCTACGGGATCTAGATCGTGCCAGGTAAGTAGCACGTCTTTCATGCCTTCAAAAAAAGCTTCATTATCTGTTCCATCATTTACGATGCTAGCATTATCTTGATAGATGGTCCAAAAATAAAACATTGCCCTAGCTGTGTTACCCTTATGGTCTTCTCTAGGCTCGAAAGATGTTCCGCTGAGTAACTCACTGTACTCATCAATATTAGATGTTGGGGTAGCAGATTGCGAAGAGTTATTTCTAAACCAGGTTGATGTTTGAGCGTCAGGTATTTCATCAAATTTAAAATTATTGCGGGCGCTGTTAGCTTCAATTCTGGTTGGAAATAAGTGGTGGATATCACTTCTCATTGGAGAGTCGCTATCAAAAAAACTTTGAGGCCAAGAATGCTCAGCATTTATGCCTTTATCAAAAGCGTCACTCCTTGTACTGGCAGTAATAGTAAAGCCAGTGTATACTCCTGTTAATTGGCCATTTTTATTATCAATGCTTCCATACATAGCATCTCGTGCGGCATTGTAGCTTAAAGAGTTTGTCACAGAGTAACTTGCCTGCAAACTATTTATAAGCGTTGCGCCTGTTTCTGACGGGAAAATACTGTCTGTTTGTGCAAAAGCAGAAGTAGTTAATACAAGAAATAATACCGTAAATAAGTAACGCATAATTATAAGTTATGTCAGAAAATTAAATTTAATTTTGAGATTTATTAAAATCCGAAAGTGTCGTGTCCCATATAAATTGCGCTATCGCCAAGCTCCTCTTCAATGCGTAGAAGTTGATTATATTTTGCAATACGATCCGTTCGGCTCATGGAACCAGTCTTTATTTGTCCGGCATTAGTTGCTACAGCTAAGTCAGCGATGGTAACATCTTCTGTTTCGCCAGAACGATGAGAAATCACGGCAGTGTAACTGTTTTTATGAGCCATTTCTATAGCATCCAGCGTTTCTGTAAGCGTACCAATTTGGTTTACTTTGATAAGAATTGAATTAGCAATACCATTTTCAATTCCATGAGCAAGTCGCTCAGTGTTTGTAACAAAGAGATCATCACCAACCAATTGTACTTTATCCCCGATTGATTCGGTAAGCTTTTTCCAGGCGTCCCAATCATTTTCTGCCATACCATCTTCAATAGAAATAATAGGATATTTTTCTGCCCAGTTAGTCCAGAAACCAACCATTTCGTCCGTATCCTTAGTTGAACCATCACTCCATTTAAATTCATAAAGTCCGGTTTCAGCATTAAAAAATTCTGAAGATGCAGGATCTAAGGCAATTAATACATCATCTTGAGGAGTGTAGCCTGCTTTTTCAATCGCTTGAAGAATGACTTCAATAGCTTCTTCATTGGATTTAAGATTGGGAGCAAAACCACCTTCGTCACCAACAGCAGTACTGTACCCTTTAGAGCTCAGTACTTTTTTAAGACTGTGAAATATCTCTGCTCCAATTTGAAGAGCGTGGCTAAAAGATTCTGCACCAGCAGGCATTACCATAAATTCCTGAAGGTCAACACTATTATCTGCATGAGAGCCTCCATTGATGATATTCATCATTGGTACGGGCATTACTTTGGCGTTTACGCCACCAACGTATCTCCAAAGCGGCATGCTAAGGTCACTTGCAGCGGCTTTTGCACAAGCCAAAGAAACACCCAATATGGCGTTAGCGCCCAACTTACCCTTATTTTGAGTTCCGTCGATATCAAGTAAAAACTGATCTAAAGCAATTTGATCGTAAATGGGTAGCCCCCTGAATTCATCAGCAATCAAACCATTTACATTGTCTACTGCCTGCTGAACTCCTTTTCCTAAAAAATAATCCTTATCGCCATCTCTGAGTTCTACAGCTTCATGTTCACCGGTTGAGGCTCCTGAGGGCACAGCGGCTCTCCCCATTGCTCCTGTTGAAAGAATAACATCAACCTCAACAGTTGGGTTGCCTCGAGAATCAATTATTTGACGTGCTACTAAGTCCTCAATAAAGCTCATTTACGATCTCCAATTGTATTTTAAATTAAGTTCATAAAGGTACAGCGATTTAACATGTTCTTAAAGTCCTTTTATGCTAAGCTTTTGTAACTTTGATTTTAATTTTTAAAAAACCTGCATTTTGAATAAAAAACATCCCTGGATAATTCTTTTAGATATAGACGGAACTCTTTTAACGGTTGATAGAACCTTTAACAGACCTTTGATACGTGACATTTTGGATGATTTAGAAATAAATTATCCAGATATGGAAAAAGAAGCATTTTCAGGAAGAACGGATCATGATATACTGTCATCATTTTTGGCTAACCATGATTTCAGTGAAGATCTATATAAGAAAATCAAGACATTGTATCTTGAAAGAACGGATGATTTAATGACTTCAGAGCATGTTTTGCGCCATTCTTATGTTGATGAAGCGCTCTCTTATTTTGATGAAGTGGGCGCTTATGTTGGGCTTCTTACCGGGAATTATCCAAGGTCAGCTCAGGCAAAGCTAAGGGTAGCAGATATTGATTACGATTTTAAATTCGGGGCATTTGGAGAATTTGATACCGATCGAAATCAACTGCCAATGATAGCTCTGAAAGAAGTTGAGAAAAAGCTTAGCATAAATCCTGAGCCATCAAAATTTGTGATCATTGGTGATACTCCCAGAGATATAGAGTGCGCTAAATATGCAGGAATGAAATCTGTTGCGGTTACAACCGGGCGTTTTGGAAAATCTGAATTGGCAAAGCTTGATCCGGATTTGATTTTAGAAGATTTGTCAAACCCGGAAGAATGGTTTAAAGACCTGATTAAGAATTAATTCCACATCCAGCCGAATATAAAACTGATTTGAGCTGATCCGTAGAATTTTTTAGGGCCGAAGTTTTGTGTTGTTTGAAGTTCTCCATCTTGATAACGAGGAGATCCGTCATTATTAACTTGAGGTGTTGCAGGTTCCAAAATTTGTAAACCGTTATCGAAGTAAAAGAAATTGTACCCAAATTGAAAGCTTTGCAAATTTGCGAAGTTACTTCCAAAGTCAATACCGAGTTCAGCGCTTCCGTTAAATCCTAAATGCCAGTCGCCATCGCTCCATCCGGTAAATACATCATTGGTTCGCTCAAAGGAATCATAAATTCTGGCGTCATTTTCTCTAAAGCCGTTATTATTTCTATCATTAAAATATGGGTATGAAAAAGCAAGTACAGGACCTCCGCCAATAGAGCCAAAGAGGCGAAAGTTGTCAGTAATTTCTTTAGCCAAAAATCTTCTTTTTAATCCAATAGAAAGAGGAAACGCCATAACGCGTTGATATTTATCCGGAATTGTTTTGGTTCCGAAAAAGTAATCAATAAATGTCTGCTCTCTGGGATC
>Ga0189291_100286_pt1 | contig 26581 bp, 22 predicted proteins | sample UW1redminimetaG_FD_130331 | JGI IMG/M metagenome (GOLD analysis project Ga0189291, IMG submission 130331) | Marine microbial communities from the Costa Rica Dome - UW179B-red mini metaG | ecosystem: Environmental > Aquatic > Marine > Oceanic > Photic zone | place: Costa Rica: the Eastern Pacific... | reverse complement strand
TAAGAAAACGAATTGCAATCAGTAGTAAGTTTTTTGTAGCAAAACTGCTTTCCGAGTTATTTACCAGAAACCGACCTTTAACTTGAAGTGGCATCAGGTAATGTTCATCGTTTACCAAGAAATCTGTAGAAATAAGTTCCCGTGAATCAATTTGAACCATAGGATCAGAATATGGAGCGTTGATGAAGAAGCTTACTCCTCCTGTAAAATATGTGCTGTTGATTGATATAAAAGCAACTATCAACCCTATAATTATGATCCAGACATTATAGTATAAAAAATGAGCCAGCGACCAATCTTTTTTTAGTTTCATAGGTAATGAATTCGTTAAAAGCTGAACTCAATAAAACGAAACAGTTTTTGAAAAACAACAATTATTTATTGATAAGCAATAAAAAAATGCCGAAAAACGGAATGCATTAAGTTTTGATAAGCTTTAATGAGGCAAAATTTTGATGAGCTCAAAAAGGTAAACTCAATGATACTGATGCTTGATCTGGTAATTTCAACTCGGATACCGGGATCTTGATCTGCTTCAAAAGGAAAGAATTAGCAGCCAAAATAAATCTAGATTCCTGCCCTGCCTTTGCCGCAGGCAGGCTTCGCGGGAATGACTAAGAAATGTATGGCCGATTATTTTGGTGCCCTCTCCTTTGTTTCACAAAAGAGAAAGTTGGGCATTCATCGGTTGGATGTTCAATGTTCAGCAGTTCCCTATTCTCCGCTTCCCATCAATGGTTCGTTGAAAGCGCGGATGCTGGAATTAGGTAATCCATTTGGATGAAGTTCTTTAATCATATCAATGGTTTCTATTACAATTTCCAGATGTTTTTCTTTTGAATTTTGGTAAAAAGCCTGAGCCGCTCCGGAAAGTTTTGGCTTTCCGTGAAGGGGTTTGTCACTTACACAAAGTAGCGTGGCATGCGGAACGCGGTAACGGAATCCATTGGTGGCAACAGTTGCCGACTCCATATCAACAGCTAAACTTCGGCTTTGATGTATCTTTTCTACAGTGTCTTTCTTGGAAAACTCCCAGTTTCGGTTTGCTGTTGTAAATACGGTACCGATTCTGTGACTCAGATCGTGATTATCAAGTGCCTGTTTCAAGTATAAGTTCAACAAGTAATTCGGAATTACAGGAATTCCAATAGGAAACAGGTCATCCAGTAAACGATCGTCGCGCATATATCCATTGGCAAGAACAAAGTCGCCGATTTCCTGGTGATTTCGTAAACCGCCGCAGTGACCAACCATGATCATAGCGTCAGGACGTAGCACAGAAACATGATCAGTAATCGTTTTTGCATTGGAAGGGCCAACTCCGATATTTATCAGTGTAATTCCTTTGTTGTCGTCCAATTTATGATGAAAGGCGGGCATTTGAACACCTTCTCTGGCCGGTTTTATGCAATCTGGAAATTTTTCCAGAAATACTTCAACGTGCATGTCGTAATTTGTAAACAAAATATACCGTTGAAAATCGTGCGCATCCGTTCCGGTATAATGCTGGAGTCGGTCTAAAGAAATATCAGTTCGTTCCGGGCTGAAAAGAAACAATTTTTTCTTGGTGATGTCCCAATTGCTTTCGTCAGTATGATCAAGCAAAAGAGGGTCATTTAAGGCGATAACATCTCGTGAGGGTTCTATTTTTATATCGGCTTGTTTTTGAAGAAGACGAAGAATTTCACGTTCAAGATAAGAACGAAGTGCTTTTGGTTGGGCGAGTTCTCCTTTGATGATCGGGTTATGCTCTGACCATGCACGTTCCACCAACATTTTCGGATACTTGCCTGAATCATAAATTTTCTCCATCAGATCGCAGGCTTTTTCCGTAGCTTTCAAACGTTCTTCGAGATTGGAAAAATCAGAATGTGATAATAGAAGCGAATCCGCCATGAGTAAAATAAAATTTAGTTATACGATTGAACCCTGGTTAACTACCAACGAGCAAGTTGAATATACGACGAATATATTCAAGGTATTAAGTAGAGATATGAAGATTTCATCAGAGAATCACAAAGCTACTTTCTCAATAGTTGAAGCGCCGGATTGGATCAATGTAATTGCTTTGACTGATGAAAACGAAATTGTGTTGGTAGAGCAATATCGATATGGAATTGAAGAACCAACCTTGGAACTTCCGGGGGGAATGGTAGATCCCGGCGAACATCCCAAAGAAACATCTATCAGAGAGTTAAAAGAAGAAACCGGATATGCCGGAAATGAAGTAGTAAATCTGGGGAAGGTGAGTTCAAACCCGGCAATACTGACCAACTATACACATACCTATTTAGTTAAAGGATGTAAGCAGGTTGCAGATCAAAAACTGGATGGAAATGAACGAATAAATGTGCATTTGATGCCACTTCAGAAATTTCTGGATATGGTTGCAGACGGCGAGGTTCATCACTCATTGGTGGTAGCTGCGGTGGCGAAGTATCTTTTAAGAGGTAAGAGGTAAGAGGTAAGAGGTAAGAGGTAAGAGGTAAGAGGTAAGAGGTAAGAGGTAAGAGGTAAAAGGTAAGAGGTAAGAGGTAAAAGTAAGGGTTATTCTCATCTAGATCATTTATTAATTCTTTTTTTAATAGTCAGCACAACAAGAAGTACTGAAAATATTAAAGCATAAAAATTTATACCGATTTCAAAATGTTCTAATGGCTCAAAAGAGAGAAGAATTTCTGATGTGCCAAGAGTAAAACCGAATGAAAATCCGTTGCTGCCTAAAATGAAGCCAAATGATACTCCTAATACTAATGAGTTCTGAAAACCAGAAAACGAAACAGCCAGAGTTTGGAATATATAAGAAGGGAGTGCAAAGATCCCCAATCTTGGCTTGTTAGCCAGTAGGAAAATTGAACCTAAAAAAAGTAGTGTGGTATTAATTCCTGAAGTAACTAGCAGTGGGTCTTTTGTTTCTTGTCCAAATAGTTCTAAAAATTGAAATAATGAAAGCAAAGTTGTCCCTAAAACTAAAATACCGAAGAATATAATTGCTGATTTTTCAAAATTGATATTACTCCAATCAAGTTCTGGTACAAGCTCAGCAGGAATTTGATTTGATACTTTTCGTCTTTTGATTTCGTCTTCTAAGTTTTTTACTCGATCAGGATATTTATATCTATTAATGTGATTTAAGACCTCAAAGAGTTCTTGATTATTATATTCCTTAACATCTTTTTGTCATATGCTTTGGTATTTGCATCTTTGTTCGGTAAACAAAGTAGTAGTTCTTGAATATGAAGATGAAGCGAAAGGCGAGATGATTGAAAGTAAAAGCGGAAAAGGTCGTTTCAAAAAAGTTACTCTTTATCCAAAAGTTGTAGTAGAAAGCAATTCCATGATTGAAAAGGCTAAATTACTTCATCAGCAAGCAAATGAGATGTGCTTTATTGCAAACTCCTGCAATTTTGAGATTGGACATGTGGTGGAGGTTGAAGCAAAAAATTGACATCCACCGCTAAATCTCTGGACGAGATTTAGATCCTCCTTCAAAGAAGTACAAAAATCGGCGAAAATCAATTCGAGCATTTAATAAGCGATCCCGAACGATTAACTAATAAAAATCCTTATTCATGCTCAATAAATTGATGAATTAGAAAAGAATAATGATCGAGATAGGAAAAAAAATTGATACAGATTTTAAAGTAAAAGCGGTTCAGGAAGGGGAAGAAAAAGAAGTTTCTTTTTCGGAACTTTTATCCGGAAAAACCATCGTATCAGTATATATGAAAAACAATACATCCAGCTGTGATAGGCAAACTCTGGACTTGGCAGAACACTCAGATTGGTTTAATAATAAAGGATTTAATTTGGTAGCAGTGAGTAAAGACGGAAGTCGTTCTCATAAGAACTATGCGAAGAAGCAGGGAATCAATTATACGCTGGTTTCTGATCCTGATTATAAATTCGCTGAAGCCACAGATTCTATCGTAGAAAAGAAAATGTATGGGAAAACATTTACCGGACCTTCCCGATCGGCTTTTGTTATTGATTCGGATGGTACTATCTTGGCAACCGTTGAAAAAATTGATACCAAAGCACACGCAGAAGAGTTGAAAGCTCTGATTAACAGCCTGTAACCAAAAGAATGAGTATGAAAAGTCTCGTAATAGTAGAGTCACTGACAAAGACAAAAACGATCAGCAAATATCTTCCAAAAGGATATGATGTAGATTCGTCTATGGGTCACATCCGTGATCTTCCTTCTTCAGCAAAGCTGATTCCGGCAAAGTATAAAAAAGAAAGCTGGGCAACTTTGGGTATCAATCCGGACGACCGATATTTTGCAATTTATGTAACTCCGCCGGATAAGAAGAAGATCGTAAAACGTCTTAAAGACAAGTTGAAAGATGTGGACGAACTGATACTTGCGACGGATGAGGATCGTGAGGGTGAAGCAATTTCGTGGCATTTATTGGAAGTGTTGAAACCAAAGATTCCAGTAAAGCGGATGGCTTTCCGTGAAATCACGAAAGAAGCTGTTTTAAATGCGCTCGAGAATACCAGAGATATTGATATGCAGTTAGTGCATGCTCAGGAAACCAGAAGGATTTTAGATCGTTTAGCAGGATATACTGTTTCGCCATTGTTATGGAAGAAAATATCTCCGGGCTTATCTGCCGGACGAGTGCAATCAGTTGCAGTAAAAATGTTGGTTGAACGTGAACGCGAGCGCATGAAGTTCAGAAGCGGTACGTATTATGATCTTTCTGCTGTGTTGCAAAAAAGCGGAAAGAACGACGAATTTAATGCGGATCTGACTCACCTCAATGAAAAGCGTCTGGCGAGTGGTAAAGATTTCGACGAAAATACCGGAAAGCTTAAAAAACCTGATTCTGTGGTATTGCTGGATGAAGCCAAATCCAAAGATCTTGTAGAGCAACTTAAGAAAGCAGAGTGGGCTGTTACCAATGTTGATGTAAAAACACAGAAGAGAAATCCATCTCCACCGTTTATTACTTCAACCTTACAGCAGGAAGCGAACCGAAAGTTCAATTTTTCTGCCAGAGACACCATGAGTGTTGCTCAGAAATTATACGAAAAAGGCTTTATCACGTATATGAGAACAGATTCAACAAGTCTGTCATCTCAAGCTATAACAGCAGCACGTGATGGAATTGTAGATCAATATGGTGACGAATATTTATTTGAGCGAGTTCGAAATTTTACTAAGAAGGGGAAATCGGCACAGGAAGCACATGAGGCTATTCGTCCTTCAGGATCTAAATTTATTTTGCCTGAAAAGTCAGGATTGAAAGATCGTGAGCTTAAGTTGTATGATCTTATTTGGAAGAGAACTATTGCCACTCAAATGGCTGAAGCGGAGCTAGAATTTACCAACGTTACCATCACCGCCAAGAATAATGGAACTGCTGCAGATTTTAGAGCAGGTGGGAAGAAGATTTTATTTCCCGGATTTTTCCGAGCGTATGTAGAAGGAAGTGATGATCCTGAAGCAGCGTTAGATTCTCAGGAAAAATTCCTGCCTGCAATGAAAGTGGGAGATGGAACCGATCTTCAGGATCTGGAATTCAATTCTCATGAAACTAAACCTCCGGCTCGATATACAGAAGCTACTTTAGTTAAAGAATTGGAGAAAAGAGGCATCGGTCGACCAAGTACTTATGCAACGGTAATAAGTACCATTCAGGACCGTGGATATGCTAAGAATGAAAGTAAAATGTTGATTCCATCTTTTACGGCATTTGCAGTTACTTCTCTCTTGGAGCAAAACTTCCCTGATCTAGTAGATAGTGATTTTACTTCCAACCTGGAAGACAAGCTGGATGAAGTTGCCAACGGAACTCAAGATCCTGTGGAATATCTTGACGATTATTACAAAGGAGAGAACGGTCTTCGTGCACAAGTTGATAAGCAGGAAGATAAAATCGATGCTCAGAAAGCTAAACTTCTGGATCTGCCTTTAGAAGGATTGGAAGGAATTCAGGTTGCTGTAGGCAGATTCGGGCCATATGCTAAAATGCAGAAAGATGGTGAAGATGTTTCTACTTCTTTGCCACAGGATATGAACCCAAGTGATGTGACCGTTGAAAAATTGGAAGAGCTAATCAGGCTTTCTGAAGAGGAAGATAAACCAATTGGCGTTCATCCTGATGAAGGATTGCCGATCTTTTTACTAACAGGAAGATTTGGTCCTTATGTTCAGCTTGGTGAGGTAACGGAAGAAAATAAAAAGCCAAAGCGGGTTTCCTTGTTAAAAGGAATGACACCGAAAGATGTTGATCTGGATCTGGCACTTAAACTTTTATCTTTACCAAGAAATCTTGGAGAACATCCTGAAGATGGAAAAGTGGTAAAAGCAGGTGTTGGTCGATACGGGCCTTATGTAGTTCACGATGGAAAATTTAAATCACTTCCAAAAGATGATAGTGTTCTTGAAGTAGAGCTCGATAGAGCAGTTGAGTTACTGAAACAGAAAGGAGCGCCGAGAAAAAGTTCAGAATTGAACGACCTTGGAGAACATCCCGATACAAAAAAACCGATCAAAGTAATGAATGGGCGGTACGGTCCATATATCAAGCATGGTAAAAAGAATATCGGATTACCAAAAGGTACAGAACCGGAGAAGTTTACGCTGGAAGAAGCGGTGGCATTGATTGCCGAAAAAGGCTGATATTTCGAAGTTATCTCGTTGCTGATGCTCGAGATCTAAATTTTTTTAAGGTTAATAAACATGATCAGCGATTCAGATTCCTGCCCTGCCTTTGCCGCAGGCAGGCTTCGCAGGGATGACTTTAATTATGTTTAATAAAAAATTATTGGTCAAGCTGATTTAATTTCAGCATATTCTGTTGGTACTAAATGGTAACGGGTTATAACCTGATCATGCAAAAGAGAAGTAATTTCTATTTTAAATATCCGCCGAACATCCAAGAGCTTGATTTGGCTTCTATGGTAAATTTGTTTCGTACCCGAGGAGAGCCAAAAAAAGCTGATCCGGGTAAGCATTTTGCGTGTGCCGTAACCCATCATTTGCTACGTGAAGGAAAGCACTGGTTTGGACTGCATTACTCTCAAAAAACCTGGGATAATTTACTCACGAAAGGCAGCGAAGGATTTCCAATGACGGAAGCAGAGCTGAATGTACTGGGTAAATTATACATGGCTCAAGATGAAGCTCCACATCGTGAAATCATAGAAAAAAGTTCTGGTGTAACCGAAAAACTGGCTTATCTGATCGTAAATGATTTGCGATCATTTGGCTTTATTCTGGAAGATGAAGGTGGATTTCTAACGATCACACCACGTGGTGAAAAAGGGTTACATGGAATTGCTCGTCGTATTTATGAAAAAAGATTTATGCCCGAAATGCTTAATAATTTCGAAATTCGGGAAGACGGCCCAACTATAGAGCGCGCGCAAAAATCAGATCAGGAACAGCGAAGTTTGTTTTAGTTTTATCTTCAGTTTATTGTAAAAACTTTTCAGAAAAAGAAGAACTCTTAGCTAATCTGTTTCTTTTTTATACATTCAGCTATACTAACTAACCGGAGATTTCAATGAAAAAAATTCAAACGCTATTGTGTTTTCTGTTCTTTGTGTTGATCGCATCAGAAGTAACACAAGCTCAAGGCACACAATTATTACGCGAACCCACAATTTCAGATAAATATATAGTTTTTGTACATGCAAATGACCTTTGGCGTGTTGACAGAAATGGCGGAAATGCAATTCGATTAAGCAGTAACATTGGTCAGGAATCTTTCCCACATTTTTCTCCAGACGGAAAAGCGATTGCTTTTACAGGGCAGTATGATGGCAATTCTGATGTGTATATGGTTTCAGCTGAAGGAGGAGAGCCAAAAAGATTGACTTGGCATCCGGGAGCTGATATGGTTACAGGATGGACGCCGGATGGAAAATCTGTATTATTTCGTTCGGGAAGAACCGGATATCCGACCGGAACGAACCAAATCTGGAAAGTTAAAACGTCAGGAGGAATGGCTGATGTGCTTCCGATTCCGAGAGCTGCAGAAGGTGAAATTTCGGCAGATGGAAAGTACATAGCGTACAACCCGATTACTTTTTGGGATGCAGAATGGAGAAATTATCGTGGAGGTCAGGCACAGCCTATCTGGATTGTAGACCTTAAGACATTTGATTTAAAACAAACACCAAGAACGGATAATGAGAGACATGTAGATCCGGTTTGGTACAAAGGAAAAGTATTTTTTCTTTCAGAAAGAGATTTCGCAAATAACATCTGGTCTTTTGATCCGAAAACGGATGAGTTGAAGCAATGGACATTCCATGCAGATTTTGATGTAAAGAGTATTGATGCTGGTCCTGATATGATCGTATATGAGCAAGCCGGATATTTGCATCATCTGAACCCTGCGAATGGGGACACAAAGCAACTTTCTATTACCGTTAAAGGAGATATGAGTTGGGGAAGAGAGCGTTGGGAAGATATTTCTGCACGTGCATTTTCTAATCCACAATTGTCGCCAACCGGAAAAAGAGCTTTATTTGAATATCGCGGAGATATTTTTACTGTTCCCAAAGAAGAAGGCAGTTGGAGAAATCTTTCAAATACGACAGGTGCAGCCGACAGATATCCGATTTGGTCTCCGGATGGTTCACAAATAGCTTGGTTCTCTGATGAAAGCGGAGAGTATAAATTGGTGATTTCCGATCAGTATGGAATGGAAGAAACAAAAAGTATAAGTCTTCCAAACCCAACCTTTTACTTTAAACCGGCCTGGTCTCCAGATGGGAAGCACATTGCTTACACAGATACAGACTATAACTTGTGGAGTGTAAATTTAGAATCTGGTAAAGCTACAAAAATTGATACAGATGGATATGCACATCCAAACAGATCATTAAATCCTGTGTGGTCACCAGATAGCAAATGGATTGCTTATGTAAAGCTACAAAGAAGTCAATTTAAAGTAGTTATGGCTCACAATGTAGAATCCGGGAAAACACATCAACTCACTGATGGAATGTCGGATTCGATAACTCCGGTTTGGGATGAAAGTGGTAAATATCTGTACTTTTTATCAAGTACAAATTACGGGTTAGGATCAGGTTGGTTAGACATGAGTTCATATAATGCACCAACAACCTATGCGCTATATATGATTGTTCTTTCGAAGGATAATCCATCACCATTTCTCCCTGTAAGTGATGATGAAACTGTTCCTGCATCAGATGAAAAAGAAACATCTGAGGAAATTACAGTGAATATCGACATAGAGAAAATTGCCAATCGAATTATTAGTATAGATGTTCCGGATCGGAATTATAAGGGACTAATTTCAGGCCCGGAGGGTCACGTGTTTTATACCGAAGTTGTTCCCAATGAAGGCGCAAAACTAAACAGATATAGTATTAAAGATCAGAAAGCGATTACTTTTCTAAGTTCTGTAAATTCGGCAACGGTTTCGGAAGATAGAAAAAGCTTACTCTACAATTCTGGAAGTTCGTGGGGAATTGTAGAAACTACAGGTAGTGAGAAAAAAGCCGGAGATGGAAAGCTTGATCTCAGTGGCATGAAAGTGAAAGTGGATCCACAGGCAGAAGCTCATCAAATATTCAAAGAGGGATGGCGGTTTATGCGTGATTTTTTATATGTAGATAATATTCATGGAGCGCCTTGGGACGATGTGTACGAATGGTATTCACCATGGATCGATCACGTTAAACATCGTTCAGATTTAAATTATGTAGTTGATATTATGAGCGGAGAGGTAGCCGTTGGTCACTCTTATGTTTCAGGTGGAGATTACCCCGATCTTGAAAATGTGCCTGCAGGTTTATTAGGTGCTGATATCTCTCTTCAAAACGGAACGTACAGAATCGATAAGATTTATTCGGGAGAAAACTGGAATCCTGATGTTCAGGGACCATTGTCAATTCCCGGAATTGATATTAATGAAGGAGATTACATTCTTGAGGTTAATGGAGAGGATGTTAAAAGCGATGTCAATTTCTTCAGCTATTTTGAAGGAACAGTAGGCAGGCAAGTGACTCTGCTTGTGAACGATAAGCCAAATAAAAACGGAGCGCATCATATTACCACTGTACCGATTTCAAATGAAGGAGCATTAAGAAGTTGGGATTGGGTTGAAGGAAACAGACGAAAAGTTGATGAAATGTCGGACGGAAAGCTAGCGTATGTTTGGGTTCCAAATACAGGAAACGGAGGCTATACCTACTTCAATCGTTACTATTTTGCACAACAGGATAAGAAAGGAGCAATCATTGACGAGCGTAATAATGGTGGTGGATCTGCAGCAGATTATATAGTGGATGTTTTGAACAGAGAAGTGCAGGGATTCTTCAATAGTAAAGCCGGAGATAGGTATCCATTTACTTCGCCCGGCGCAGGACTTTGGGGCCCAAAAGTTATGATCATAAACGAACGCGCCGGTTCAGGTGGGGATCTATTACCATTCTTATTCCGACAAATGGAAATTGGTCCATTAGTTGGTACAAAAACCTGGGGTGGATTAGTTGGAACCTGGGATACACCTCGTTTTATTGATGGCGGAAGAATGGTTGCACCACGCGGAGGATTTTATAATCTGGATGGTGAATGGGATGTAGAAGGAATCGGTATTTCTCCTGATATTGAAGTTATACAAACTCCTAAAGATGTGATCAATGGTCGAGATCCTCAATTGGAAAGAGCTGTGAAAGAAGCACTGGAACTTCTTAAAAACTATGAATACCCAGTGTTACCAACTCCTAAAGATCCGGTTCGTTGGAAACGTCCTGAAAAGAAATAGAACTAAGACAAGAAAAAGCCATTTCACAAGAAATGGCTTTTTTTATAATCCTTCCATTCTAAAAACTGCTACTGTAGCTAATGCCGTCATTATAAAGAGCAAAATAAAGTAGGATAAACCCATACAGAAAAGAACCATAAAAAAGGTTTTAAGTTTACCTTTTCCCAGAACTTGCCTAAACACAACATATTCCTGATATATCCATACAAAGAAATAAGAAACTCCGATTAAGAAATAGAGAATCCACATAAATTCTGTATCTGTGATATCGTCTACGGTTGGACTAAATGCGATTATTTCGAAAACTTTTAATTGACCCAGTCCACATAAAAGTTGAACAGGACCAAATAAATAAGTTTGTGTATAGTAGGTGTCTCTTATTGATGAATATGAGATAGGTTCACCCCCCATTTTTTCCAGGAAAAAAGAAAAAGTAAGTGGTCCGGAGATCAGGAAGAAAGCAATTCCAGCCATAATGGTTTCAGGACTCAAATTTTCAAAGTTTTCTGTTTCCATAAGTTCGAGATTTGTAAGAAATCCTTTAAAAAAGTCGAAACCAAGATAATACATAGGAACCACCGCAATAATAACCCAGAATAAAATAGGAGACAGGTACTCCTGAAACCTTGAATCGTGATCGTGGTCTAATTCCGAATTAACATACGGTTGAACCCAAGAGGGGTGGCGAAGAATTTGAAGAAATGTTTTAGGAAGCAATAAGAGCCAAATTGAAAAACGAAAAACCAGTTCTTCAATGGAATGTACCAGCCGGAAAAAGTCCATATTCTAATAGTTAGTTATACCCTGAAAAAAGATGGGCATAACTTTCCTTTGTTCCAACAGGTTAATTGAATGATCAGCTTTTAAAATTCCTTACTGCTTCTGCTACTCTTCCCGGAACTCGATCATCAAAGGGACTTGGAATAATCTTTTCTTCACTCAATTCATCTACGCTGTCCGCAATTGCTCTGGCAACCTCAATAAACATGGCTGATGTTAAGTTATTTTTTCGTGAGTCTAAGGCTCCACGGAATAAACCGGGAAATGCCAATACATTATTAATTTGATTAGCAAAATCGGATCGTCCGGTGGCAATAATTCGGGCTCCGGCTTCTTTTGCTTCATCCGGCATTATTTCAGGTGTCGGATTTGCCATAGCAAAAATGATCGGATCTTTAGTCATCGTTTTAACCATTGCTTGTGTCAAAACTCCCGGAGCAGAAACACCAATAAAAACGTCAGAATCTTTAATAGCATCTTCAAGATTACCCTTTACACCTGATTTGTTGGTAAGCTCCGACATTTTTTTCTTGGTGCCGTTTAAGTCTGTGCGATCTTTGTGAATGATACCTCGGCTATCACACATAATAACTTCTTTAACACCAGCTTCGAATAATAGATTAACGATAGCAACACCGGCAGCTCCGGCGCCATTAATTACAACTTTTAAGTCTTTGAGCTTTCTACCGGTCAACTTACAAGCGTTGAACATACCCGCCAAAGTTACTATAGCGGTTCCGTGTTGGTCATCATGAAAAACAGGAATGGACAATTCTTTTTTAAGCCGCTCTTCAATTTCAAAGCACCGAGGCGCTGAAATATCTTCCAGGTTTATGCCGCCAAAAGTAGGGGCTATTGCTTTAACGGCAGTAATGATTTCTTCTGTATTTTGTGTGTCTAACACAATAGGAACAGCGTCTACATTAGCGAATTTCTTAAAAAGAACGGCCTTCCCTTCCATAACAGGGAGAGCGGCTTCAGGACCAATATTTCCCAATCCCAATACCGCAGATCCATCGCTAACTACAGCAACTAAATTACCTTTGGAAGTATAGTCATAGGCTTTTTCCACATCTTTGGCTATTTCACTGCAAGGTTCTGCAACACCCGGAGTGTATGCGATGCTGAGATCATCTTTGGTTTCCAAAGGCATTTTCGATTCAATGGAAATTTTACCTTTAGCTTTTTTATGTGCTTCTATTGAAAGTGCCGCGTAGTCTTTTTTTGACATATTTTTTTAAACCCGTTATAAATAAAAAAGGCATCAAACAATTTGCTTGATGCCTATACCATAAAATACGGTTTATTTCTTAATCATTCCCTCAACATCGAAAGAATTATTTGAAGATTCTATATCAGCCAAGCGTTGAGATGGATCGATAGAAATCTTTTTAATTGTTGAGCCAGCCACCGGAATATCAAAGGTATAAGTAGGATTGGTCCATGGCCAGTCTTCCAATGTAGTGCGTTTAATATCATTTTCAACAGGTTTTTCGCCGCGCATTATCTTCAGCGGGATATAAAACATTTCCGAAGTTCCGTCAGTGTATTCAACCAAAACATCTATCGGCATTGGCATTAAACCAACTCTTTCAAGTTCAATTACCGTTTTGTTTTCGTCGGCAATAAGAGCTCTTATTCCGTAGTCCACTGTTTTGGTTGTGTTTACAAAATATTCATTGTACCAATCAAGTATCATTCCTGACTCTTTTTCCATCACACGAAGAAAATCTTGAGCAGTAGGATGTTTCATTTTCCAGGTATTGAAATAGTTCAGCATCCCTTTTCTAAATGCTTCATCACCAATTATGTAGCTCATCTGACCTAAATAAACAGCTCCTTTCGAGTATGCAGCAGCACCATAAGCCCGATTAGTATTAAAATGATCAGCATGAGTTGTAAGCGGCTCTTCTAAACCTGATTCAACAATTCCATAATACCCTCTGTAGGAACCGGCGTAAGGGAAATCAGATTCTCTATTAAAGATATGCAACATTGTTTCAGCAGATGCATAACTGGTAAATCCCTCATCCATCCAGGAATAAAGAGCTTCGTTAGTAGCTAATACGCCCTGAAACCAACTATGATAAAATTCATGAACAGTTACCCCAACCAAGCTTCCGAGCGAGCGAGCGCCGGTTATAAGTGTACCCATTGGATATTCCATTCCGCCATCACCACCTTGAACTACAGAAAACTGAGGATATGGATATTTGCCAAAGTTTTTATTCGCATACTCAAAGCCTTTTATGGTAAGGTCAGGAAGTTGCTCCCAGTATTGTGTAAAACTAGCATTTTCTTCATCTGTTGCTCTTTCACTTATTTTGTCCTGATAAAAGAAGTGTAGTTTAGGTCCATTTGGGACTTGGGCAGTAGTATGAATAAAATCCGGGTCAGCACCCCAGAAAAAATCGATCACATCTTCAGCGATAAAATGATAGGTGATTTTTCCAGGCTTACGTCTGTTGAGCTTGGTTCCAGGTTTTTCGTAACCATGACCAATTTCATTTGGATTCTGTAACACTCCTGTTCCGCCAACCACATAGTTTTGATCGATGGTGATCTTAACATCAAAATCGCCCCAAATACCATGGAATTCACGTCCAATGTATGGATTTGGATTCCATCCGGTGTAATCATATTCAACCATTTTTGGATACCATTGACTCATGGAAAATTCAACGCCTTCCGCATTGTTCCAACCTGATCGGCGAATTTGAAGAGGAACCTGAGCATCCCATTCCATTTCAAAGGTAGATTTTTTTCCGGGCTTAATCGGTTTGTTTAGTTCTACAACCAGAATAGTACCATCGTGAGTAAACTTTACATCTTTGCCATCTTGCTTTAGAGAAGAAACTTTCTGGTACCCTATTTCATCTTTTCCAAGCTTAGAGATGCGATCACCAACTCTTCGATCCGGATCAGCTATAGTTCTGGATCGAACATCCATCATACTTCCGGGTTGAAACGCATTGAAATACAGGTGATAATAAACGTTCGTTAATTCGTCGGGTGAGTTATTAGTGTAAACGATTTTTTGGGAGCCTTTATACTGATGATTATCTGTATCAACATCGATATTCATCGTGTAATCAGCTTCCTGCTGCCAGTAAGTTCTTTGGGCAGAAGTGTTAAAGGAAAAAAGCCCTAAGATGGCAATTAGTATTAATTTCTTCATTCTTGAAATTATTTAGGTTATCAATGGATTTAAAACTATTCAACATTAAAGGAACCCACAAAATTGCAAAAACACCAATGCATTTACACTTTTTAGGGAAAATAAGTTAATTAAAAACTGTTTCTACTAGCAAAAGCACGGCTCAGCGTTGCTTCGTCTATAAATTCAAGCTCGGTTCCCATTGGAATTCCGTAGGCAATCCTTGTAACAGAAACTTCGTATGGTATTAATAGTTTATTGATATAGTAGGAAGTGGCTTCGCCTTCAGCATCCGGGTTAAGCGCTAAAATTACTTCAGTAATTTCCTCTTCGCCGCCTACGCGCTGTAAAAGTTCCTGAATGCGAATGTTATCAGGACCAATATTATCCATTGGTGAAATTACTCCACCCAGCACATGATATCTACCGCGAAACTCATTCGTTTTTTCGATGATGTAAACGTCATTGAATTCTTCAACTACACAGATGACGCCGTTTTGGCGTTTCATGTTTTCACAAATAGAACAGGGATCAGTATCACTTACATTACCGCATATGTTGCATCGAGTAACTTTATTTTTAAGATCTATAATTGCATTTGCAAGGCGTAGTGCATACTCATCATTTTGTTTTAACAAATGAATAGCAATTCTTTGCGCTGATTTACGACCTGTTCCCGGAAGTTTGGCAAGCTGTTCAATCGCCCGTTCTAAATACTCTGAGGTTATCTGCATGTAAGGAATTAAGAATTAAGAATGAAAAATCGGAGGAGTTAATTCTTCATTCTTAATTTTTCATTTTGAATTCGATTATAGTCCAAATTTGGAAAGGTCCATTCCGCCAGGCATCATCCCTTTGTATGCATCCTGCATTTGTGATTTTGCTGCTTCGTCGGCTTGTTCAAGGGCTTTGTTAACTCCTGCAACAACGAGATCTTCAAGCATTTCTTTATCGCTTGGATCAATTACATCTTCATCAATCTTGATGGAAAGAATTTGCCTTAAGCCATTGGCTTTTACTTTTACCATGCATCCGCCGGCTTCTGCTTCCACAGTAACCTCAGCCAATTTAGCTTGGTTTTCCTGCATTTTAGATTGCATTTCCTGAATTTTGCCGAACATATCGGCCATGTTGAAATCACTCATAACTATAAATTTGATTTAAGTTTCACTTAAAAATAGGCGTATTAAGATTATTGCCACAAAAACACGGAAGCACTAATTTGGTGCTGTGAATTCCGTTATTTGTTAACAAAAGTCTAATGTCTTACATCTAAAATCTTAAGTCTTTCTTTCTAATACTCTAATTCAGCTCCAAACCGTTCAACTAAACTTCTTACTACGGGGTCTTTTTGTTGAATTTCTTTGAACCGTTCGTAAGGATTTCGAGCTGAAGTTTTTTGTTTAGTTTTTTGTGATACCTCTACGTTAAAGCGAAGCATCACACCTATACATTCCTGCAATTTTCCTGCCAATTCCTTGGCTTGTTCATCTAACATGGTTTTGGCTAACTGATTGTCACACTCTAATGACAATTCCGAACCTTTCAGCCGAATCGGCAAAGCTCTTTCTGTCTGCATTTTAAGAATAGAAGAAACAGAGCCATTTAGAGATTCAATGAATTTTGGCCACGCTGTTTGGATATCTTCGATTTTTACCGGCTTAGTTTTTGAAGAAGGTTCTTTTGAAACAACTTCGGCTTTAACTTCTGTATGCACCTGATTAGAAGCCTTTGGGTTAGGTTTTGAAAAGCGCGTTTCTAAAGCAGGTTTTCCAAGATCAAATTCGTCTTCTTCTTCCTCAATTTCTGTTTGCTCATTTTTAAGTGAGCTTTCAGCCAGTTGAATATTTTTGCTGTCCTGATTGAGCTGCTCTTGTTCTAATGAGGCTTCTTGCTGCTGATTATCCACACTAGATGTAATAGTTTTTTGCTCTGCTGAGACCGGTTCTTCTTGCGAATCTGGGTTTTCAGACGGTGTGTGGTCTATAGTTTCTGAGTCATTAGAACCGGAATTGGTAACTAAGAGATTACCGGAGTTTTTTTTTACTTCTTCCAGGTCTGCCAGAAGTTTAGCGAGATTTTCGGAGCGCTCCATATGGATGAGTTTAAGCAAAGTAATCTCAAACTGAATTCTCGGTTGATTGGCATCTTTGATCTTAATTTGAGCTTCAGAAACTATATGTAACATTCGCATCAAATCATCACGAGAAAAATCAGGTGCCGATTTCTGATATTTTGCCTTGGTGTCTTCCGAAGCTTCCACCATAAATAACTGTTTGCTATGATGAGCGATATACAAATTTCTCAAATGTTCTGTAAGTCCGATCAAAAACTCTTGAATGTCATAACCTTCCTGTAAAAGTGTATTGATAAGTTCTAAGCCTTCATCAGCATCATGAGTTTTAACACAGTCCATGAATTCGAAAAGGCGATCTGTTCCAACTACATTTAAGGCCTGAAGTAATTCATTATGAGTAACGGTATCACCACAAAAAGCAATCGCCTGATCCATCAGGCCTAAAGCATCACGAAGCGCTCCGTCTGCCTTTTTTGCAATTACATGAAGCGATTCTTCATCAATAGAAATATTTTCATCTACCGATATCTTACGAAGGCGGTGAACGATCTCATCAACAGCAATTCGTTTAAAATCGAAACGCTGAACGCGGGATAAAATAGTAGGAAGAACTTTATGCGGTTCTGTAGTAGCAAAAATAAAAATGGCATGCTCAGGAGGTTCCTCCAATGTTTTTAGCAAAGCATTAAAAGCTGCTTTGGAAAGCATATGAACCTCATCAACGATAAACACCTTATAACGACCATTTTGAGGGGGAATGCGAACACTTTCCCGAAGGTGATGTACATCATCGACCTTGTTGTTGGAAGCTGCATCCATCTCAACTACATTCAATGTCTGATTGAGAGATTCTCCATCAACTGCGCTGTCAATTTCGTTTATAGTTCTTGCAAGAACACGAGCCATAGTTGTTTTACCTACTCCACGAGGTCCACAAAACATATAAGCATGCGACAAACGATTTTGTTTGATAGCATTCATTAAAGTAGAGCTCACGTGATCTTGCGAAACAATATCTTCAAAATTCTGTGGGCGGTATTTTCGAGTAAGAGCGCGGTAGTTTTCTGACATTTTTTGGGTGCATTTGCTAACAATTGGAATGTACAAAAAGCAGAGCTTGGATAGTAATTTTGAATTGAAAATGAGCTAACTAAATAAAAGAATTCGGTAAAATTTATATGCGTTCAGTATTTGGAACGCTGATAATACTAATGAAGCGGAAAATCAATGATCTGGATTAGGGTTACTTAGAATGAAGGATGAAGTAATTATTTATCATCTTGATCTGTACAATTTGCGTCACTCGTGTTCTAATCTTTGGAGCGCTGAGGTTGCTGATGAGGCGAATCATCAATGATTCCGCCATGAATTGAAGGTTAAATTATTATTGTATTTAAAAGTCTGTAATCAATTCAGCATAAATCGCACTTTCCAGTTATACTTTACGTTAAGGAAAGCGATGAAAAAAACAATTTACTTACTATTTATTATCAGTTTGGGTTTATCAGTTCAATCTGAAGCACAAGTTCAGTCAAAAGCTGAAATTTTTGGCACGCAGAAATACGTTCAGGGATTAGAGGCGTATGAGAATGATGAATACGAGCGTTCAATCGAACTGCTTTTGCAAGCAAGACAAGACCTTGGATCAGGTTCGGGAATTAATTACGCATTAGCAGATTCATATCTTGCAAAAGGAGATTTGCCAAACGCAGCGCTTTATGGAAAGCAAGCTGTAGCTCAGTCGCCATCAAACAAATGGTTTAGATTTAAGTTAGCTCAGATATACAGAAGTGCTGGAGAAAATCAGGCTACACTTGCCGAACTAAACACTTTATTGGATTATTATCCGGAAGATTATGATGCTCTTTTCATGCTTGCCGACACTTATAAAGATTATGGAGAGTTTTTAAAGAGCAATGAAATTTTAGATCGTGCATTGAAGTTAACCGGTCCTCAGCGATCAATATATCTTCTCAAGTTCAGGAATTTCGAGAAAATAGGAGTTAGAGATTCTGCAATTGTTCAGTTAGAGTTACTTAGAGAAATCGACCCTGATAATTTAAGTACATTAAATTTACTGAGTGAGTACTATGCAAATACCGGGAATGAGGATAATGCAAAAATAGTTTTGAATGAAGCTTTAAACCGCAATGGAAGAGACCCTCAGTCTCTGATGAATTTAGCGGGGATATTTATTGAGGAGCAAAAATGGGATAGTGCAGGTACGCTGATAAGAACTTTTTTGGGAGATCAGATAATTTTACCGGAAGAAAAGCTTGGAGTTGCCCAGTTTTTGCTTAGTAAACAACAAGAAAGCCCGTTAAACGAAGAGCTTAAGAAAGAAACGGCTTGGGCTCTGGATGTTTATACAGAATCATCTCCGGAGTATGGGCCGGCTTTTACTCTGTCAGGTCAATATTACGCACAAATCAATGAAGTAGATAAAGCAATAGAAAAACTAGAAAAAGGTAATGAGCTTTTACCCGAAGATGATATTGCATGGAGACTTAGATTACAGCTACTGTTGAGCCAAAATAGACTAGAAGAAGCTATTATGGCAGGAAAGGAAGCAGATCAAAATGTACCTGAAGATTCATTTATTCAGTTTTTTTAGGTTCAGCTTATATACTAAATGATCAAAATAAAGAAGCAGTAACTTGGCTGGAAAGAGCTTCAAGAGCTCCGGCAAGAAAACCCTTTAAATCGGTTGTGTATTCAACTTTAGGAGATGCGCAAAGTAATCTTGGAAACTCAGAAGAAGCAGATCGTGTATATGAACTAGCATTGAGATATGATCCCCAAAACCACAATGCAATGAATAATTACGCATACAATTTATCTGTTCGGGGAGAAAAATTGGAGAGAGCTCAGGAGCTTGTGATGAAGGCCATGGAATTAGAACCTGAAAACGCAGCGTATTTTGACACGATGGGATGGATATTTTATAAGTTGGGGGAATTTGAGAAAGCTAAGCGATTTATACAGGCATCAATAGACCTGGACGAAACTGCGGCCAGCGCTGAAGTACTGGAGCATTTAGGAGATGTATACGACAAATTGGGTAATTATGAGCGCGCTAAAGATTTTTGGAAACAAGCGTTGAAAAAAGATACTACAAGAACACATCTCAATAATAAAATAAATCAATAATGAATTTACGGATTACCTCTTATCTGTGTGTTGGGATTGCCTTTCTTCTGATTTCATGTACATCATCAAAGAAAGTAACGGGAGACGAAGTTCTTTATCCTGTTACTATTCCCTTGAACGAGGTTATAGAGAAAATCCCGAACTATTCTAACAGTCTAATTTCAGCAAAAGGAAAGGGCAGGGCTATTGTAAGCGAACCGGGAAATAACGAAAGAATCACGATCGATTTTGAAACCGACACCACTCTGAGTTTACTTACCATTAAAAACAGAATTGGTATAACCGGTGGTATAATGTTGGTAGCTGAAGACTCCATTTTGATTTATAACAAGATTGATAAATACGCACAGAAAGTATCGGTTCAAGATGGTCGAATGACCAATTTAAATGAGTTAGCTTCTGTAAACTTGCTAGATCTGATGAATTTTAAAATTGAAGCAAAGGATGTGGAAAGGATACTTCAGTCAGATACGGAGTATGTGCTGGGCTTTTATAACAAAGGAATCGCGCGAATAAACAAAAAAAACGGAACGGTTAGTTATGTAGAACAAGCCCGATCGTCAGGGCTTCCTTATTCATCTCTACAATATGAAAGTTACGGAACTATTGACGGCTACAAATTACCTAGAAAAATTACGATATTGAGTGCGGATAGAAATTCACAGGTTGTTTTTCAAATACGCACACTTGAAATAAATCCTTCAAAGTTAAGTCTGGGAATTGATATCCCAAATGATATAATTATCGAACGATTATGAAACTTCGAGTACTTTTATTGTTGCCAGTGTTTTTGATTGGATGCATAGCATCACTTTCGGCTCAGACTTATGATGAAAAGCGTAAGGAAATTCTCAGTAAACAAAATAATACTCGTGCCGAGATCAATGTGCTCGATGCCAGAATCAAATCTTATCAAAAAAGAGTAGCAGAAGCAGAAGAAAAGTTCAACAAGTCCTATAAGCAGTATGAAAGCCTGAATAGCTTAATTGCTCTGCAAGATGATAAAATCGGAAATTTGAGTACTGAACAACAGCAAATTCAGGAAGAAATCAATCTTACGGAAACAGAGATTGAGGTGAGGCAGGAAGAGTTGAGATTGCTTATAGAGAATTATAAGAAAATTCTGCTTTTCGCATACAAAAATAGTCGTTCTTCTAATCTGGAAATGCTTCTTACTTCTCAATCTTTTAATGAAATGCTTGTTAGAGCGAAGTACCTGAATAAATTTGAAGAGCAAAAAGCGAAACAGGCTGAACAAATTCGCCGCCGCAGAGATGAGTTGGATGAAATTAAGATAGATCTGAAGCAAAGCTTAAATCGCAATCAGATAGTTCTTCAGGAAATTCAAAGTGAAAAGCAGGTATTAGACGGTCAACGCTCGCAACAAAAGGTTACAGTTGAAAACATAAGAAGCCAGCGTACTGATTTGGTTGCTGAGCTAACAAAAAGTCGTGAACAGAAAGAAGCACTTCAGAATGCATTTTCAAGTTTAATTACGGAAGCCGAAAGGATTCAGGAACTAGAAAATGAAAGATTGGTAAAATTAGCGAGAGCCAGACAAATTGCTGATGAAAATGTTAGAAACAGGGAGGTAGCTAAATACTCAAAATCACTTGTTAAAGAAGGAGCTGTAAGCAACGAAATGCTTATTGATAATGAACGGGTATTTGTTGCTTCAAAAGGCGCATTGCAATGGCCTGTAAATAGTAAAACTGTATCAAAGAATTTTGGAAGAACAAGGAATCCAATTTATGGAACAGTAACGGAATATTTAGGAATAGATATTGTGGCAGATCCTGCTGCTCCTGTAAGAGCGGTTGCTGATGGATATGTATTTCAAATAATTTTTATTGCAGGCTATGGTGAAGTTGTAGGTATTAAACATGGAAGCTATTACACGTTTTATGGAAATCTTAGTCGTATCGATGTACAAAAAAATGATATTGTAAATGCTGGAGATCTCATAGGGCTTTCAGGTGTTCAACAATCAACGTTAAGTGAAAAACTCTTCTTCGCAGTTCGGCATAAAGATTATCAAAATCCGTTAAATTGGCTTCAAAAATAGACTTTTCTCTCATTATTCAGTACTCTCAGAAAACTGAATTTTAATAACTAACTATTTTCTGTGGATAATCTTCCCCGCTTTATTTTTTATGTAACCGGAATTCTGGTTATTTCTGCCGGATTTACACTTTTGACTTCTGATATGCTGTCTCGAATTAATGATGGAAGCACTTTTGGAACCATTATTTTCTTTTTGATGGGATTGGTTTATATGAACATGGTTACTGCGATCAGCAGAAGGTTTATGCGTAGGTTAGAAGGCCCAACAATAGCTCCTTATGTTTTTGCAATTTTTGTTTTTTTGCCACCGGCAATTTGGGTATTTATTTATCAGGATGGAACGGCAACATCTCCATCTGTTTATGTACCAATGCTTTTAGTTGCTTGTGGAACCGGAGCATATTTCGGGCATAGACTTGGATTAAAGGCTCAGATCAAATTCCAGGAAAATTTAAAAGCTTATTTTGAGCAAGATAAGCGTTTGCACAGCGATCCTCAGGTAACTGAAGACGATGAAAATTCAAAACAAAATAAACCCTCATGAAGTCTCTAAAGCATCTTTTTTTATTAAGCGTAGTAATTTTTTTAACAGGAGAAGTAGCACTTTCTCAGGATGTTACAACTAGTGAACTTCATAAAATTGGAGTAGCTCCATCAGCGGAAAGAATTGAACACGACATTCAATCTCTGGTAAATTTTGGGACACGTCACACTCTTTCTGATACTGTTTCTGACACAAGAGGAATTGGTGCAGCAAGACGTTGGATAAAAAGTGAATTCGATCGCATTTCTGGATCTTGTGGAGGATGTCTGGAAGTATTTTATGTAAGTGATGTGATCTCAGGTCAACGAAGAATTCCCGATCCGGTAAACATCGTAAATGTAGTTGCTATTCAAAGAGGAACCGCAGATCCGAACCGTTTTGTAATGATGAGCGGAGATATTGATTCCCGTGTTTCTGATCCTTTAGATAGTGTTTCAGATTCACCGGGAGCAAATGATAATGCTTCAGGAATGGCAGGTGTTATTGAATCTGCCCGGGTATTAACAAAGTACAAATTTCCGGGTTCCATCATGTATGTTGGATTATCAGGAGAAGAACAAGGGCTCTTTGGTGGTCAGATTCTAGCTGATTATGCAGTCGAAAAAGGCTGGAGAATTAAGGCTGTTCTCAACAACGACATGATCGGAAACATCAAAGGAATTAACGGAGTGATAAATAATACTACGGCGAGAGTTTTCTCTGAAGGAACTCGAGATGTTGAAACTGAACAAGAAGCTCGTGTTCGAAGATTTACGGGTGGTGAAATTGATTCTCCTTCAAGAAATGTGGCACGTTATGTAGATAAAATGGCGGATATGTATATCCCGAATTTAGATGTAATGATGATATACCGTTTAGATCGTTTTGGTCGTGGTGGTCACCACAGACCTTTTAACGCCGTTGGATTTCCGGGAGTTAGAATTATGGAAACCAACGAAAATTATGTAATGCAGCATCAGGATTTAAGAACAGAAGACGGAATCAAATATGGTGATACTATTGACGGAGTTGATTTCGATTACGCTGCAAAACTAACAGGTTTGAATGCAGTAACGATGGCAAGCATGGCTTGGGCTCCGAATCCTCCTGTTAATGTTCAGATTCAGGGAGCTGTAAGGCCAAGCACTACATTAAAATGGAATGCCTTGAATGCTGAACAAAATCCACAATTGGCAGGATATAAAATCTACTGGAGATTAACCGATTCAAACCAATGGGAGAAAAGTGTATTTGTTCCTGCAGGAACTACTGAGCATACACTTGAAAATGTCGTGATCGACAACTACTTGTTTGGAGTAGCTTCAGTTTCTAAAGAAGGATTCGAAAGTCCGGTTGTGTTTCCGGGAGCGGCTGGGAGTTTTGGGGAATAGGTTTTAATTAGGAATATGGGAATTAGGAATTAGGAATTAGTAATTTGAGTACAGATTATGACCGAGATACTGCTAATACTTATTCTTGGATGCCTAATAACGGTTTACAAAGTTATTGGAGATATGAGATCAAAAAAACAGGAACAAAAAGAACTCAAAGATAAGCTTGGCGAAGAATATGATATGTATATGGAAATGAGGCATGACAGAAAAAAGACATAAACATATTCCTAATTTTAAAAGCATTTAGATTGATAGATTATTAAAGTATTCAGTCATAAATACATCTGTTATGTTAGTAAAAGAAAAATCCCACAAGTTCATAGATGATATTGAGGACGAAAAAGCTCCAGAGACTTATTTCGAACTTGTTAATACGCTTTCCAAAAATATCTAGTTAGCCATGAAGAAGTAAAAAACAAACATTCCAAGTGGTTAAATCAATAATATGGACAAAGAGAGCAGGAGATAAATTCAGTAGTATGCTTGAATATCTTGAGTCGGATTGGGGTAGTAATGTGGCTCAAAATTTTGCAGTTCGTACGGTTAGTATTATTGAGCTTCTATCCAAAAATCCTGTATTAGGATTTGTAGAAGTTCCTGAAAAAGGAATAAGAGGATTTACGTTAACTAAACACAATCTCGTTTTTTACCGGGTGGCAGATAATAAAAGTCTTTTAGCCGTTTTTAATTCTTGAATAGCAAAGAAAACATATCGAATTACTTTATCACCATTTTTTTCATGGTCGGAGTAAGTGTTCTCTTATTCCTTAATAGTGCCTTAATCGCTTATTTAATGTTTAAGGCTTATTCATTTGGGTTTATGACTCTAATTACTGATTCAATCTATCTCCTATTGATTACTGTTTTAATCACTTGCCTACTTTTTCCTGCTTATAATATCTTTCAGTCAATGAGGTATTTAAAAATTATTGGGAGTAGAATTGAAGTGAATCGAATATATCTTTTAAGTTTTGGCACTTTGCCTTATTTCCCATGTAAAGAAACTGAGTTTAGTATTCAGGAAATTTTAACTATTGAATCAGGGAGGTTTTATAATAATTTAGTTACTATTACTTATAAAAATGTGGACAAAGAAATAAAATTAAAAGCCTTTTTAAAAAATCATGGGTTCGAACGGCTAACAAGCGTTTCGAGCTGACTCGATTAGGGTCCGGACCTTTAATTTTAAACCCCAGATTCGATTCTTAAACGCCGGGTGGATCATCTTAAATATTTTCGATACCATAAAAGATCCCGCAACAAAGAAATATTAGTCAAATTAGTTAACGAGGCTTTATTCCTAATTTTATATTCTCCTATTCCTAATTAACCATTTCAATAGAAATCTTCTTCCCACTAACTTCCCGTAATAGATGAGCTTTTCGTTCTGCTCCCCAAATTTCTAACTGTGGGTCGGATTGAACTTTAATCTTGAATAGCAGCTCATCTTTATTGATTTCTAAATTCAGTTCCTGAACATTTTGATAATGGCTTCGGTCCAAACCATCTGCAACCCTTAGAATGCCGGCAAGTTTTTTGATTCTCTTTCTGATTTCAGGTTTTAGTTTCCAGTATTGCTCATGTCTTTTTTTAGGAGTTGAGCGACGATGATAGCGTGCTACATTAGCTATAATTTCAATCTCTTCTTCTCTGAACCCCCTCAGTTTAGAATTTCTGATGATGTAGAGTGCATGTTTATGATGCTTAGAGTGAGAAATGTAGTAGCCGATATCATGCAGATAGCTTGCATATTCAAGCAATTCACGATCATCTTCCAGTAGATCAAGTTCCTCTTTAAGGGTATCAAAAATATTTAAAGCCATGTTGGCAACATGCGTAGAATGGGCTTCATGCCAATCGCATTTTCTGAGCAATTCGAATACACTTCTTCTTCTCGGGTCAGCCATTTTCCCGGTCCAGGGCAAGCCGATCATATCTTTTTTAAGATATCTGATGATAATTCCTTCTCTCAATGCTTGAGTCGAGATTCTAACTTTCTTGATTCCGAATTCTCTCAATAAGTAGTTCACCAAAACCACACCGGTATTAATGAAATCGATTCTTTTGGTGTCCAAACCTTTTACATTTCTGCGCTCCTTGCGACTCAGCTTTATAAAATCCTTATAGAAAGAGAAGAAGTCTTGGGCAGAATACTCCATTTCGTTAAGGGTCACATCAACAGGAAGACCTTTGCGTGCAGCAATCATGGCAGCAATATTTTGCATAGTTCCGGAAGAGCCAATGATTGTATTTGTTCGGTTTTCAGAAAATGCTTCGGCAAGTCCAATGGTCTGTTCTTTGTAGTGTTCTTCAAGCTTCAAAATATCTGCAGGCTGTATCGGATCAGAGGGTTTGAAGATGTCGGTCATTCTTGAAACACCGATCTTTTTACTGGTCAGAAAATGGAAAGTACTATCATTTCCTAAGATGAACTCAACGCTACCTCCGCCAACATCAACCATTAAAACAGAATCTTTAGAAAGCTTGATACCGTGTTGTACGGCATAACCAATTAGTTCAGCTTCCACAGAACCGGGAATAGCGTTTATCTTAATGTCATACCTATCAATACTGTCTTGAATAAATTCCCCGCCATTCTCAGATTCTCTAATTGCACTTGTAGCATAAGCCAGAATTTTCTCAACATTGTGGCTGTCGCAAAGCACTTTAATATTTTTG
>Ga0189291_100285_pt1 | contig 26656 bp, 26 predicted proteins | sample UW1redminimetaG_FD_130331 | JGI IMG/M metagenome (GOLD analysis project Ga0189291, IMG submission 130331) | Marine microbial communities from the Costa Rica Dome - UW179B-red mini metaG | ecosystem: Environmental > Aquatic > Marine > Oceanic > Photic zone | place: Costa Rica: the Eastern Pacific... | reverse complement strand
GCCATGGGCAAGAAGATCAAGGAGGAGATGGACAAGCAGCGCGCCCGTTTCGTCGAGGGCGCGGTCGAGCGCAAGGTTTCCAAGCCGCAGGCCGACATGATCTTCGATCTGCTCGCCAAGTTCGCCAACTACGGCTTCAACAAGTCGCACGCCGCAGCCTACGGCATCGTTTCCTACCAGACCGCCTACCTCAAGGCGCATTACCCGGTCGAGTTCCTCGCAGCCTCGATGACGCTCGACATGTCCAACACCGACAAGCTCAATGACTTCCGGCAGGATGCCAAGCGGCTTGGCATCGAAGTGGCGGCACCCTCGGTGCAGACCAGCTTCCGTCATTTCGAGACCGGCGAGAACCGGATCTTTTATGCCCTTGCCGCGATCAAGGGCGTCGGCGATGCCGCCGTCGAGCACATTGTCGAAGTCCGGGGCGACGAGCCGTTTGCCTCGCTGGAGGATTTCTGCACGCGGATCGATCCGCGCCAGGTCAACCGCCGGGTTCTCGAAAGCCTGATTGCCGCGGGTGCGTTCGACTGTTTCGGACACGACCGGGCGGTTCTGAGCGGCGGGCTTGACCGGATCTTGGGCTTTGCCCAGCGCGCCCAGGAAAACCGCATCAGCGGCCAGAGCGACATGTTCGGGATCGGCGGTGGCGCGGGGGAAGCCGAAACCATCCAGTTGCCGGCCACCATGCCCTGGCTGGCGGCGGAGAAACTGCACCGTGAATACCAGGCGCTGGGCTTTTATCTTTCGGCCCACCCACTTGATTCCTATAACGATCTCCTCGCCAAGATGCGGGTGCAGACCTGGGCTGATTTTGTCGTCTCGGTCAAGGCGGGAGCGACCGCCGGACGGCTTGCAGGCACCGTCACCAGCAAGCAGGAACGCAAGACCCGCACCGGCAACAAGATGGGCATCGTCGCCTTTTCCGACAGCTCCGGCCAGTACGAGGCGGTGCTGTTTTCAGAAGGCCTGGCGCTCTACCGGGAACTGCTGGAACCGGGCAAATCGATCGTGATTACGGTCAACGCCGAAGAGCGGCCCGAAGGCATCGGCTTGCGCATCCAGACCGCGGATTCGCTCGAGGACAGGGCCGCGCGTGGCCAGTCTGCCCTCAGGGTCTACATGCGCGACGCAAAACCGCTCAATTCGGTGACGACGCATTTGAAGGCGCGCGGCGAGGGCCAGGTGTCATTCATCATGATCAAGGATGACGGCCGCCGCGAGATCGAGGTAACGCTGCAGGACCGCTACAAGATTTCACCCCAGCTCGCCTCGGCCCTGAAGGCCGCGCCCGGCGTGCTTGACGTGGAACTGGTCTGACAAAGCTCAGAGACGCACGCTCACCTGACTAGTCCTCTTCCGCCTGCCGCGTCTTGCGCGATGTGCCGAAGGTGTAGCCGGTCTCGACGATGTCGCGGCCGAATTTCTGCCGTACCTTGTCGATGGCGCTTTCCGCGACCGCGCGCCGCGCCGCCGCCGGATCGACCAGGTCGGGCGGGTCGGCGTGGGCCGCATCGGTGAGGTCGGACACGCCGATGCCGATCAGCCGGAACTTCTCTTGGCCGAGTTCACGCTCCAGCAGGTGAAGCCCGGTGCGGAAGATCCTGTCGGCCAGCAGGGTCGGGTCTTCCAGTTTGAAATTGCGCGTCCGGCTTTTGAAATCCGCGGTCTTGAGCTTGAGCACCACGGTCTGCCCTGCGATGCCCGAGGCCTTGAGGCGGGACGAGACTTTCTCCGACAGCCGCCTGAGCACCGGCACCAGGTCCTTGGCCGCCGACAGGTCGGTGTTGAAGGTGGTTTCGGCAGAGACGCTCTTCGCCCCTTCATTGGGATGAACCGTGCGGTCATCCTCCCCACGTGCGAGGTGGTAGAGCCGTTTGCCCATCACCCCGTATTTGCGCATCAGTGGGGCAAGCTCCATCGTCTGCAGTTGCGAGATGGTGCGGATGCCATCGCGCTCCAGCGTCGTCGTGAAGGCCCTGCCGACGCCCCAGATCAGCGACACCGGCTGCGGCGCCAGGAAGGACTTTGCCTCGTGCTTGCCGATCACGGAGAAGCCACGCGGCTTGTCGAGATCGGAGGCAACCTTGGCCAGGAACTTGCAGTAGGACAGCCCCACCGAAAGACTGATGCCGATTTCCGCTTCCACCCGGGTGGCGAACCGCGCCAGCGTCCGGGCAGGGGTGTCCTTGTGCAGTTTCTCCGTGCCCGCCAGGTCGAGAAACGCCTCATCGATCGAGATCGGCTGCACCAGCGGCGTCAGCTCTTCCATCAATTGCCGGACCTCGCGTCCGACCCGCACATACTTCTCCATGTCCGGCTTGATGACGATGGCATCCGGGCAGGCATCCAGCGCCTTGAACATCGGCATTGCCGATCGCACGCCGTGAATGCGGGCGATATAGCAGCAGGTCGAGACCACGCCGCGTTTGCCGCCGCCGATGATCACCGGCTTGTCGGCCAGGTCCGGATTGTCGCGCTTTTCAACGGTCGCGTAAAACGCATCGCAGTCGACATGCGCCAGGCTCAGCTCGCCAATCTCCGGATGGCGGATAATTCGCGGGCTGCCGCAGCTCACGCAGCGGCGGCTGGCGCCGGCAGGCGTCAGGCAATCGCGGCAAAAGCCGGGAACCGGATCCGGGGCAGGCGGGGCTTGGGTCATTGGCTCTGTGGGCGGGAACAAACATTGAACATCGCCAGATTACGCAATAAGCTTTCGACTCACAAGCCCGTCCGATCCGCTGGAGAGCGTGCCGCGTGAATCTCGATATCCATCCCGTTACCACCGACTTCTGGCCGTCGCTCGAAACGCTGTTCGGGCCACAGGGCGCTTGTTATGGGTGTTGGTGCAGCTATTTCCGGCTGGCGCCCAAGCAACGCGGCGCTCTGAGCAGAGACGACAAGAAGCAACTCCTGAAAGACGCCACCAGCCAGGCATTGCCACCGGGCCTGATCGCGCTTGAGGACGGCGTCCCAGTTGGCTGGGTTCAGGTGACGCCGCGCGCTCACGTGCCGCGCTGGAACACCGAACGCACGGTATCCCGGCCGCTGGATGGCGACGATCCGTCCGATTCGGGACTTTGGGCGATTTCGTGCTTCTTCATCCAGTCCAGGCGGCGCGGGGAGGGGATCAGCCATGCCTTGCTGGAGGCAGCGGTAGCCCATGCGAGGGACAATGGCGCGCGGATTGTCGAGGCCTGCCCGATGCTCAAGGCCAAGCAATCGAAATCGGTCGGACTGTTCGTAGGCTCGGTGTCGGTGTTCGACAAAGCCGGATTTGTGGTCGCCGCGGAACGGAAGCCGGGACGGCCGCTGATGCGGAAGGTGTTGGCATGAGCCGCTCTGCTGCCCGCGCGACAAGCACCGGTGCCGGACCCGTCCGGTCAGTCCCTGTTGGCGTCGAAATGAGCTGCAATCAGTTCTTCCGCATGTGGCCAGTCGGTGGCGATGTCGACGCCCTCGCCGGGATGCGGCGCCAGCGCACGAAACGTGTCGTTGGCCATCAGGTTGACCAGCAGGCTTTGCGGCACATGCGAGCGTACCGATTGCAGATTGACGAAAATGTCGTCGATGAACACCACCGGCTGAACCCGTTCGCCGTGCAGAGCCAGCACCGCAGGTCCCTTGGGGGCTTCGGTGGCGATCATCGGGTAATCGAATCCGTGCCGGGCGAGCAGACCGCGCCTGACATCGCGGTGGCGGGGCGGCATTGCCGTCAGAAACACGATGTCGGCGTTCTGCGACAGCCGCGACAGGCTGTCGGCCGCCGCAACGACCGGTGTCTGCCACTCGTCCTGGCTGGTGAAAAACGCTTCCAGCAGCCCGGCAACTTCGTCGTCCGGGGTTTTGCTTCCGTCGCTGAGCTTGAACACATTGCCGTTCAGGCGAAACGACGTGGCCCGCAACTCGTGGCCATTGTGTCTGAGAAACGCCTCGAAGGGCGTGACGAATTCCAGCACCACCTCGTCGATGTCGCAGGCGATCAGCGGGCGTTCGCTCAAGCGCAAGTCGTCATGTTCGGCGTCGGGAATCCGCATCATCCGGCCTCGCTGGCGCCGCCAAGCGCACGAAAGGCCCGGGAAACGGCTTCAGGCCTGGTGTCGGTCGCCGCGCAAAAATCCATCAGCGTCGGTTCGTGGTTCATCAGGAAACCCAACACACCGACAAGGAACCCGGGTTCATTTGCCGCCTCGCGCAGATTCGAGGCCTCGATCCCGGTCAGCGCCAGGAATCGGCCCATCAGTTCCGGCTCGCCGGCAAGCCAGACCAGCACCGCAATCGCCGTTTCGTCCGCATCTGCCATTGCTGTTTCGTCCTTCCCGGGTGTCGTCTGCTGTATTCGAAGTGACCGATTACCACTTTTTCAACCTAATGGAACTAAGGTGGCAGCGTTGACCGGCTTTGCGCATCGTGTTTTTCGCAAACCGGATCGGCCGAAAACCGGTGATGATGGTTGCCGGCCGCCGGCAACAACGGGATCTGGCAGGCAAGGAGTTTGCCTGGATCTGGAATGGGATCGGATATGACAAAGCAGGTTATGATTGTTGAGGACAATGAACTCAACATGAAACTCTTCCGGGACCTGATCGAGGCGTCAGGCTACAAGACGATCCAGACCCGTAACGGTTTGGAGGCAATGGATCTTGCCCGCAAGCACCGTCCGGACCTCATTCTGATGGATATCCAGTTGCCCGAAGTCTCCGGTCTTGAGGTCACCAAATGGCTCAAGCAGGACGATGATCTTCATGTCATCCCGATCATCGCGGTGACCGCATTCGCGATGAAGGGTGATGAGGAGCGCATTCGCCAGGGCGGTTGCGAAGCCTATATTTCCAAACCGATCTCGGTGCCGAAGTTCATTGAAACCATCAAGACCTATCTTGGCGATGCCTGAGCGTGGAGAACTGAAATGACCGCGCGCATCCTGGTGGTTGATGACATTCCGGCCAACGTGAAGCTTCTCGAAGCGCGTCTCATCGCCGAATATTTCGAGGTGCTGACCGCGGCTGATGGCATGACCGCGCTGTCCATCTGCGATCAGACGCCGGTCGATCTGATTCTGCTCGACATCATGATGCCCGGTATTGACGGGTTCGAGGTCTGTGAGCGGCTGAAGAACAATCCGCGCACCGCCCATATCCCGGTCGTCATGGTCACCGCGCTTGATCAGCCCGCTGATCGCGTCCGTGGCCTCAAGGCCGGCGCCGATGACTTCCTGACCAAGCCGGTCAATGATCTGCAGCTGATGACCAGGGTCAAAAGCCTGATCCGGTTCAAGGCCCTGAGCGACGAGTTGCGTCTTCGTGCCGAGACCGCACGCGGCATCGGCCTGGAAACCCTGCTTGCGCCGCATCAGGGGCAGCTGGACGAGCCGGGCATGGTGTTGCTGGTCGAAAGCCGTGCCAACACGCAAGACCGCATGTCGCGCGCGCTCAAGGGCATTGCCGAGATTACCGCGATCGGTGATCCGCAGGCGGCCCTCTTCGAAGCCGCCGACAAGCCCTACGAACTGGTGATCGTTTCCTCGTCGCTCGAGGACTATGATCCGTTGCGGCTGTGCTCGCAGTTGCGCTCGCTCGACCGCACCCGCTTCATCCCGATGCTGGTGGTGGCAGAGCAGGGCGAGGAGGAGCTGGTGATCCGTGCGCTCGAACTCGGTGTCAATGACTACCTGCTGCGGCCGCTCGACCCCAATGAGCTTGTGGCCCGCAGTGTCACCCAGATCCGCCGCAAGCGCTATTCCGACAAGCTGCGTGCCAGCTTGACGCAATCGGTCGAGTTCGCTGTCACCGATGCGCTCACCGGGCTCAACAACCGTCGTTACCTCGACACCCATCTGGCGACGCTGGTCGACCGCTCCAATCGTCGCGGCCGGCCCTTGTCCGTGCTGATCACCGATATCGATCACTTCAAGGCGATCAACGACACGTACGGGCATGAGGGCGGCGACGATGTTCTGCGTGAATTCGCCAAGCGGGTCCGCGGTGCGGTGCGCGGTGCCGACCTTGCCTGCCGCTATGGCGGCGAGGAATTCGTCGTGGTGATGCCCGACACGACCTCCGAGATTGCAGCCCAGGTGGCCGAACGTCTGCGCGATGCGGTCGCCGAGGCACCATTCAGGATCGCGGCCACCGGAGCCGCAGCACCGGTGACGACATCGGTGGGAGTGGCGACACTTGAAGCAGACGGCGAGGGTGCCGATTCGTTGCTTCGTCGTGCCGACAAGGCGCTTTATCAGGCCAAGAACAACGGCCGAAACCAGGTTGTCGGGCAAGCAGCCTGACGGTTTTCAAATTGTAATTTGAAATTTCGGATCGGCTACTGACAGTTCCGGAGCATAGCTCCGCGAGTTCTTCAGGCAGTCGGATTAATAGTTAAAATTGATTCCAATAATTAACCACACTGGTCGACTTGTTTGAAATATTATTAAGAAACTATTGATTTTTGGTCGAATTGGTACAAATGTTGATCCCACATGCAGCGTTTTGGCACTGTCACAGTGGCAGGCTATAATCGTTAGAGTTTTCGAACACCCCATGATGTTCAGGTCCGCCGCATCTCCTGGGTCGTGGGGTGGCCGATCGGAACCAAGCGCATAGTGGCATCCTCGTTCCACGCCTTTGTTTCGATCGGCCTTTGACACAGCAAAAAACCCGCTTCCGGAAGGAAGCGGGTTTTTTGTGTCTCTCGTCAAATTCCCTGCAACGTGGCAGGGAGCAAGCCAGATTACTTGATCTTGGCTTCCTTGAATTCAACGTGCTTCTTGGCAATCGGGTCGTACTTGGTCTTCACCATCTTCTCGGTGAAGGTACGGCTGTTCTTCTTGGTTACGTAGAAAAAGCCGGTGTCGGCGGTCGACAGGAGCTTGATCTTGATTGTGGTCGCCTTGGCCATGGTGTCTTGCCTTCTTCAAAAATGAAGCCGCGGACAGCGCACAAGGCTCCACGGCGAAACTTGCGCGGAAACTACAAAAGCCGCGCCGAAAGTCAAGTCCGTTTTGGGCCCAGCATGATACGAAACACCGTAAGTGCGACATAAAGGGCGAAAAAGAATGCCAGCGCCCAGGCAAAACCGTGATTGCCCGCCACATCCATCGAGACTCCGATGGTCTGCGGGCCGACCAACATGCCCAGCGCATAGCAGAACACGAACGCCGCATTGGCCGAGGCCAGGTCCGCGCCATGAAGCTTGTCGCCCAGATGCGCGAGGCCCACGGTGTACAGGCCCGCGACGCTGCCACCCCAGAACAGCAGGATGACAGCGGTCAGCAGCCAGTCGTGGATCAGGAAGGGCAGGGCGATCGACCCGACGAGGCCGATGAGGGCAAACAGCGACAGCAACCGGCGCCTGTCCCCGATTCGGTCGGCGATCAGGCCAACCGGGATCTGGAACAGGACATTGCCCAACCCCATCATCATCAACAGCAGCGCGCCCTGCGATTCGGTGAAGCCGGTGCGGTTGGCGTAAACCGGAAACAACGCAAGCCCGCCCGATTCCACCGCGCCGAAGATGAACACCGCAGCCGTTGCCGTCGGCACCAGGAAGACATAGCGCATGAACGAGTGATTGGGTGCCGTATCGATTGCCGGGTTTTCCTTGCGCGCCATCAGGATCGGCACGGCGGCCAGCAGGATCACGCCTGCGCCGATGGCAAACGGCAGGATGCCTTCCGATCCGATCACAGAGAATATCAGCGGTCCGGCGGCAAAGCCGAGCGACAGGACGGTGGCGTAGATGCCGAGCACCAGCCCGCGCCGTGACGGGGGAGCGGCGGTGTTGATCCAGAATTCGGACAGCACGAACAGGATGGTGATGGCACCGTGGAAAATGATGCGCAGGGGGAACCACATCCACAAGGCTTCGGCGAAAAAGAATCCCAGCGCGCTGGCGGAGGCCGCGATGATGGCCAGCACCATGGTGGTGACCACGGTCAGGCGGTGCGCGATCATGGTCGTGATCGGAGCTGCGACCATGGCGGCCACCCCGGCCATGGCCGAGTTCAGACCGATCATTGTCGATGAAACGCCGCGTTTCTCCAGAATGATCGACAGCAGCGGCAGGCCCAGGCCGATGGCGATGCCCACCGCGGTAATGGCCGCGACGGCGGCGATCAATGCCGGCCAGTGGATCTCCTCGCGAATCGCGGGATTGCCTAACGATGAGTTGTCCATCCGGGGTCGCCTTAAATCAATTCGCGAACGAATCGGCCGTTGCGGAAATAGTAGAACGGAACCGCTTTGCCAAATGGTAAAGACGGGTCCTCATCCAGCGCCTGAACCAGGTCCGAGAGAATCACCTTGGTGATCCGCGGCAAGGGGTGGCTTTCGTGGGCGTCGATAGGCAGCCAGGTCAGGTCATGCAATTCATCGCTGTCGCGAATCGCGGAAGGGTCCACCCCCAATTCGTCGCAAAAACACGCGAAGAACCGGGTGTCGAAGCGGCGTGGCTGGCCGGGAGGCGTGATCGCGCGGGCAAGGAAGCGGAACTTCGAGACATCCGGACGCAACGCGCCGGCAAATTCCGACGGGGTCAGCGAAAGATGGGCCTCTTCCATCATTTCACGCGCCGCGGCAACGGCCAGGCCGCGTGCCGCATAGGTTTGAAACCGGGATTTGGTCCGAAGCAGCAGTTTCTCCAGCACTTCGTCACGCAAAGGCTCGGCGAGCGGGGTCTTGTTGTCGCCCGGGTCGCGCCGGCCGCCGGGAAACACGTAAAGATCGGGCATGAAGGCATGGCCCTTGCCACGCTTGCCGAGCAGGGCGCGGGGCACTCCGGCGCTTCGGTCCATCAGTATCAGCGATGCGGCGTCGCGCGGCGCCCGCGGCGGATGACGCTTTTCGTTCCGCCTCGCCAGGTCCTCTGTCAGCAGATCGGTCTTGGAAGCCGCACTGTCGTTCATCGCGCATCCTCATGGGCGGTGTCGGCGAGCATTGGTTCTTCCGCCTCGCCGCCGAATCCGTGCATACGCAACGCCCATTGCAATCCGATGACCCCACCCTTGATCGATGGCAGCATCGCCAATGTCAGAATCACCGTAACCGGGATCCAGATCATCAGGTGCTGCCAGCTTTCAAGCACCAGCCAGGTGTCGGTCGCCATGAAGCCGGCGACCACGATGTGACCGACAATGAAGATCGCCAGATAGGCCGGGAAATCATCGGCGCGATGGTGAAGCATTTCCTCGCCACAGGTCGCGCAGGCATCGACCGGCTTCAGGTAGGCCTTGAACAGTTTGCCCTCGCCGCAATTGGGGCAGCGGCTGAGCAGGCCGCGCTTGACCGCGCGCCAGGTATTGCGGGGTGCGTCTTCGCCGTGGGCCGTGTTGCCACCGAATTCGAGCATTGCATCTCTCCTGATCTCACTTGAACGCACCTGGCGCTCCTGGTGTTTTCCCCGGCGGTCTCAGCGCTTGCCGCGCGGTGGCCTTGTGCCGGGTTTCTTGGGGCCGCCACGGCGGGCGCGGCCGGACTTGTGGAAGGACCGGGTGCCTGCGGGCATCTTCTGCCCTTCGCTGAGCATCTCGAACCGCATTGAACCGGCCAGCGGGATCACTTCGACCAGCTTGACCTCCACGCCATCCCCCAATCGGTAGCCGAGACCGGTCTTCTCTCCGGTCAACGCCTGGTGGGCCTCGTCATAGTGATAATAGTCCAGCCCCAATGTTGAAACCGGAATAAACCCGTCTGCGCCAAATTGAGGCAGGCTGACGAAAAGCCCGGATTTGGTCACGCCGGAAACCCGCCCTTCAAACGCCTCGCCGAGGCGCCCGGCGAGATGGTGGGCCACCAGACGGTCCACCGTATCGCGCTCGGCGGCCATGGCGCGCCGTTCGGTGGTGGAGATTTCCGCCGCGATGTTCTCAAGCGCGGCTTCTTCGGCCGGCGTTATGCCGCCTTCGCCCAAACCCAGCGATCCAACCAGTGCGCGGTGCACGATCAGGTCCGCATAGCGCCGGATCGGCGAGGTGAAATGCGCGTACTTCATCAGGTTGAGGCCGAAATGCCCAAGGTTTTCAGGCGAATAGATGGCCTGGCTCTGGCTGCGCAGAACCATTTCGTTGACCATGCCCTGAAACGGCTTGCCGACTGAATTGGCAAGGATTCCGTTGAAGGAATTGGCCCTTACCGCGGCACCGCGGGCCAGCGACAGGCCCAGGGTCCCCAGAAACTCGCGCAGGACTTCCTGTTTTGCCAGCGACGGCTGGTCATGAACCCGGTAGACCAGCGCCTGCCGCCGTTTTTCCAGCGTTTCCGCCGCGGCCACATTGGACTGGATCATGAATTCTTCGATCAGCCGGTGAGCGTCGAGCCGTTCGGGCACGATCACCTTGTCGACCTTGCCTTCCGGCGTCAGCAGGATCTTGCGCTCCGGCATGTCGAGATCAAGCGGCTGGCGCCGGCCCCGTTCGCGCTTGAGCACCGTATAGGCGTTCCACAGCGGCTTGAGCACCGGTTCGAGCAGCGGGCCGGTCTTGTCGTCGGGTTTGCCGTCGATCGCGGCCTGCGCCTGCTGGTAGGACAGTTTGGCAGCACTCTTGATCATCACCCGGTGGAAGCGGTGGCCGATCTTGCGGCCTTCTGACGAGAACACCATGCGCAAGGCCAGCGCCGGGCGGTCTTCGCCTTCGCGCAAGGAACAAAGATCGTTGGAAATCCGTTCCGGCAGCATCGGCACGACGCGGTCGGGGAAATAGGCCGAGTTGCCGCGCTTCAGCGCTTCCCGGTCGAGCGCTGTGCCGGGCCGGACATACCAGGACACATCAGCGATCGCCACGGTGATGATGACCCCGCCGACATTGTCGGGCGAGGGGTCTTCCTCGGCAAAGACCGCATCGTCGTGGTCCTTGGCGTCATAGGGGTCGATGGTGACCAGCGGGACCTGGCGCCAGTCCTCACGGCCGGCAAGCGGTGCCGGTTTGGCGTTTTCAGCCGCCTCGATCACCTCGGCGGGAAACACATGCGGAATACCGTGCGAATGGATGGCGATCATCGAGATCGCCTTTTCGCCCTCGACCGAGCCCAGCACCGCATGCACCTTGGCGCGCGGAAGTCCCATTCGTCCCAGCTTCGCGGTTTCGACCTCGACCAGGTCGCCGTCCTTGGCGTCGCCGGTGAAATCGGGATCGATGACGAATTCCTCGCCGCGCCGCTCGATCGGCATCAACCTGCCGCCACCGCCGTCTGTTGACCGGAAAACCCCGAGGATCAGCCCTTCGCGCCGGTCCAGGATCTTCATGATCCGGGCCGTGTAGGTCGTTGCCTTGCCATGCGTCGAGGAGAAAATCCGCGCCAGCACCTTGTCGCCAATGCTGGCGGCAGTGGAGGGCCCGCGCGACTTGCCCCGCTCACGTCCGGCGTTGGACTGGCGCACCGTCACCTTGGGTGCGGCGCCGTGATCCTCCAGCCATTCCGCCGGCCGGGCGATCAGGTCGCCGTCGCTGCTGCGCATGGTGATTTCGAGCACTGCGACGGCGGGCAGGGTGCCGGGCCGCCGCAGCGTCTTGCGGTCGCGCTCGATCTGGCCCTCGTCTTCGAGTTCCCTGAGCAGATCCTTCAGCTCGGCCCGTGTGTCGCCCTTCAGGCCGAAGGCCTTGGCGATATCGCGTTTCGAGGCGCGGTCGGGGTTCTCGCTGAGGAAACGCAGGATGGTTTCCTTGTCGGGCATGTCGCCGCGGCGAAAGGCAGGGCGCGCGTCCTCGGCCTTTCCGCCGGTCGTGCCGGCCTTGGGTTTGCTGGTCCCTGGCTTGCTGGTCCCGGGTTTGCGGGGAGGATGTCCCAAATTCAGTCCTTCTTCGCCTTGGCGGCTGCTGGTTTCTTGGCTGCCGCAGGCTTCTTGGCTGCTGCTTTTGCCTTCGGCTTGGCCTTGGTGGCTTTCTTGGTCGGCGCCTTGGTTTTCTTGCCCGATGCCGCTGCCTTTGCCGCGATCATCTCGAGCGCTTCCTCGACCGTGACGTCCGCCGGGACCTTGTCCTTGGGCAGGGTCGCGTTGATCTTGCCCCAATTGACGTAAGGGCCGTAACGGCCATCGCGGACGGTGATCGCGCCGCCATCGGGGTGGTCGCCGAGCGCCTTCAGCGCAGTCGGTGTGCCGCGGCCGCGGCCGGGCCCCTTGGCCTGCTTTTCGGCAATCACGGTGACCGCGCGGTTGAGGCCGATGGAAAACACGTCCTCGACGCTTTCGAGGTTGGCGTAGGTGCCGTCATGCAGCACGAACGGGCCGTACCGGCCGATGCCGGCGGAAATCATCTTGCCGGATTCGGGATGCTGGCCGATATCGCGCGGCAGGCTCAACAGTGCCATCGCCTTTTCGTGGTCGATGCTGTCGGGCGCCCATCCCTTGGGCAGACTGGCGCGCTTGGCTTCCTTGCCTTCGCCGCGCTGGACGTAGGGTCCGAAGCGCCCGGTGCGCAGTGTGATCGGCTCTTCGGTGTGCGGATCCTTGCCCAGATCCTTCGGTTCGTTCGAAAGTGCCGCATCGCCCTGGGCGTTCTGGTCGGCAGAGAGCTGGCGGGTGAAATTGCACTCCGGATAGTTCGAACAACCGACAAAGGCACCGTACTTGCCGAGCTTCAGCGACAGGTTGCCGGTCCCGCAGGTCGGGCAGATCCGCGGATTGGAGCCGTCTTCGCGCTCCGGGAACACCAGCGGTGCAAGCTCCTCGTTGAGCGCGTCGAGCACCTGGGACACGCGAAGGTCCTTGGTCTCGTCGATATGCGCGTGGAATTCCGTCCAGAACTCGCGCAACACGTCTTTCCAGGCCAGTTCGCCGGCGGAAATCCGGTCGAGTTTCTCCTCGAGATCCGCTGTGAAGCTGAACTCGACGTAGCGCTCGAAGAAATTCTCCAGGAACGCGATGACCAGTCGGCCCTTGGGCTCGGGGATCAGCTTGCGCTTCTCAATGAGCACGTAGTCACGGTCGCGCAGCGTCGCCAGCGTCGAGGCGTAGGTCGACGGCCGACCGATGCCGAGCTCTTCCATCTTCTTGATCAGCGAGGCTTCCGAATACCGTGGCGGCGGCTCGGTGAAATGCTGCGTGGCGTTGATCTTGTCCTTGGCCAGCGCTTCCCGGGCATTGATTTCCGGCAACCGGGCATCATCATCGCCGTCGCCATCGGATTGCTCGCCGTCTTCCTTGGCGTCGGTGTAGGCGGCGATGAAGCCGTCGAAGCGAACCACCGAACCGGTGGCGCGCAGGCCGGCGGTCTTGCCGTCCTTGGATGCGTTGATCTCCACCGTGGTCCGCTCGATTTCCGCCGAAGCCATCTGGCTGGCGGTGGCGCGCTTCCAGATCAGGTCATAGAGCTTGAGCTGGTCGGCATCGAGATAGCGTTTGACCTCATCGGGCGCACGCTCGAAACCGGTCGGGCGGATGGCCTCGTGGGCTTCCTGGGCATTCTTGGCCTTGGTCGAGTAGATCCGGGCCTTTTCGGGCACGTAGCGTTCGCCGAACCGCTCCGAGATCGCAGATCGGGCTTCGTCGATCGCCTCGGGCGCCATTTGCACACCGTCGGTTCGCATATAGGTGATCAGACCCACGGTCTCGCCGCCGATGTCGATGCCCTCGTAGAGCTTCTGCGCCACCTGCATGGTGCGCGAGGCATTGAAGCCGAGCTTCGAGGAGGCGGCCTGCTGCAGCGTCGAGGTGGTAAACGGCGGTGACGGGTTGCGCCGGGTCGGCTTGGCTTCGACGCTGTCGACAACAAAGGAGGCGCCTTCAAGCATCTCCTTGATGTTCCCGGCAAGCTCGCCACCGGTAATCGACATCTTGTTCATCTTCTCGCCGTCATGGGAGGTGAGGCGGGCGGTGAAGCCATCGCCGCGCGGCGTCTTCAGGTCGGCCGAGATTTGCCAGTATTCCTCGGAGACGAAACGCTCGATCTCGCTTTCACGGTCACAGACGAGCCTGAGGGCGACCGATTGCACCCGTCCGGCCGAGCGGGCGCCGGGCAGTTTGCGCCACAGCACCGGCGAAAGGTTGAAGCCGACCAGATAGTCGAGCGCCCGGCGCGCCAGATAGGCGTCGACCAGCGGTGTGTCGATCTCGCGCGGATGCGCCATCGCGTCGAGAACCGATTTCTTGGTGATCGCGTTGAACACGACGCGCGAGACGTTCTTGTCCTTGAGCGCCTTCTTCTTGGTCAGAACCTCGAGCACATGCCAGGAAATAGCCTCGCCTTCACGATCCGGGTCGGTTGCCAGAATGAGCGAGTCAGCACCCTTGAGCGCTTCGGTGATGTCCTTGAGCCGCTTGTTGGAGGCCGTGTCGACCTCCCATGACATGGCAAAATCCTCATCGGGCAGCACCGAGCCATCCTTGGCCGGCAGGTCGCGCACGTGGCCGAACGAGGCCAGCACCTTGTACCCGCTTCCGAGGTATTTGTTGATCGTTTTTGCCTTCGCAGGCGATTCCACTACCACTACATTCATAAGGTTGCTCGCACTCGGCCCAGGTTTTCGGCATGCCGCGCGAATTCGCGCCGTACCGATTTGGCCCACGAAATGTACATCGAAATCGACGCGGTCAAGCCCATCTTCCGATTTACGGCCATTTCACAACCCGAATACAACCTTAGCGCGATTGCAACTGTATTGCAATTTAAGATAATTGATGTATCGTGTTTTCAGGATCTGTGAGGCGCAAGCGGCGAAAGATCGTGCGGTCACAAACAGGGGAACCCCGATGTCGACTCACCCTCCTCGTGGCAAGCTGGAGAAAGCTCTAACCGAGCAGAACATCGCCTATATCCGGCAGATGCTGGGGGAGTTGCGTGGTGTCGCTGAGGGCGAAAACGCCGACATGCTGTGTTACCTGATCGAGATGGCCTATCTCGAAGCCGGCGAAGTCCTGGAAGGCCGCCGGCCGCTGACAGTGATCGGCAATTCGGCCTGATCCGCCTCGCCGGACCTAATCCGCATCAAATGCCAGCGACACCATGCCGCCGGGATGGCGGTGCAATCGCCCGGCCAGATCAAGCTCTAGCAACACCAGGTAGACGGTCTGCGCCGCCACGCCGGTATGCCGGATGATGTCGTCGATGTCGGCGGGCGAGGGGCCCAGCGCCTCGATCACCCGGGCCCGGTCGTCTTCGGCCGGTTCGGCCAATGGCTCGCCGCCTTCGGTCCCGGGTTCCTCCAGCTCCGGTTCGTCTTCGGGGAACATCCGGCTCGAAGGTGCCAGTGCCTCGATCACGTCGCGGCTTTCGGTGGTCAGGATCGCACCATTCTTGAGCAGGCCGTTGGTGCCTGCGGCACGCGGATCAAGCGGCGAGCCGGGAACAGCAAAGACCAGACGGCCGAAATCGGCAGCCCGCCGCGCGGTGATCAGCGAGCCCGAGCGCTGGGCTGCCTCGATCACCACCAGGCCGAGCCCGACGCCGGCAATCAGCCGGTTGCGGCGGGGAAAGTCCCGCGCCCGCGGCTCCCAGCCCATCGGCATCTCGCTGATCGCCAGGCCGCTGCCTGAACAGATCTCACGGTAAAGCTCGTCGTTTTCTGGCGGGTAGGGTTGATCGAGGCCGCCCGCCATTGCCGCAATCGTGCCGCTTTCAAGGCTTGCCCGGTGGGCGGCCGCGTCAATTCCCCGCGCAAAGCCCGAGACGATGACATAGCCCGCGGCGCCGAGCTCGCGCGCCATCCGTGCCGCCATCTTGGTACCCGAGACGGAGGCATTGCGCGCCCCGACTATGCCCACCGAAGCCCGGGTCGCCAGCGCCAGGTCGCCAATGGCCGCAATCAGCGGCGGTGCGCCGTCGATACGCCGCAGCGCCGGCGGATAGTCCGGTTCGCCAATGCCGATGAACACCGCGCCGTATCTCCGCGCAGTCTCGAGTTCGCGTTCCGCGTCTTCGACGCTGGCCACGCGGATCTTGCGCGCCGACCCGCCGCGCCGCGACAGGTCCGGCAACTGGTCTATGGCCGTTTCGGCCGAACCGAAATGGTTGATCAGGTCGCGAAACGTCGCCGGACCGACATTGTCCGAGCGGATCAGCCGCAGCCAGTTCAGTCGTTGGCGATCGGAAAGGGGGACACCGCGCCGCCCTTCGGCGCCCGGGGGCATCAGCCCTTGTTCCCGATCCGGCTTTCAGTGCCGGCGATAAGGCGGCGGATATTTTCGTGGTGTTTGAGGATGGTAATCACCGACATCACCACAAACAGCGACGCCACCTCCGGCTGCCCGTACATATAAAGTGCGACCGGCACCACCAGGGCCGCAGTCAACGCGGCCAGCGAGGAATAGCGGAACAGCTTGGCCATGCCGAGCCAGACCGCGGCAAACACCAGCACGATGACCGGCGCCAGCCCCAGCAGCACCCCGAGATAGGTCGCCACGCCCTTGCCGCCCTTGAATTTCAGCCACACCGGGTAGAGGTGGCCGAGAAAGGCGCCCAAGCCGGCAATCAGCGCCGCTTCCATGCCGATGAGCTGGCGGGCGGCAACAACCGCAACCGTGCCCTTGAGCGCATCGGCGAGCAGGGTCGCCGCGGCAAGCTTCTTGTTGCCGGTTCTCAGCACGTTGGTGGCGCCGATATTGCCCGATCCGATCTTGCGGACATCGCCGAGACCGGCCATCCGGGTCAGGATCAGGCCAAACGGGATAGAGCCGCAGAGATAGCCGAACAGCAGCGAGCCGAGCATCACCGGGGTTGAAAGGGACCAACTGACTAGATCAGGCACGACGCGATTTCCCATCAATGAGGCGCGGACAGGCAGTCCGGTAGACTGCCGTCAGGCGCGATGAACAGTGACACCTGCAACCAGTGTTTGCAACACCTTGCCGGTAAACCGGGCATCCTCGAACGGGCTGTTCTTGGATTTCGAAACGATATCATCCTTGGATAGCACCCAGGGATATTCCGGGTCGACAAGCGCGATATCGGCGCGGGCGCCGGCGGCAAGCGTTCCGGCGTCCAGACCGAGGATTTTGGCGGGCCGTGTCGACAGCGCGTCGACCAGGCGCATCAGCGGAACGTCGCCCGAGTGATGAAGCCTGAGCGCTGCCGCGAGCAGCGTCTCAAGCCCGATCGCGCCATTTTCGGCATCTGCGAACGGCAGCCGCTTGGTGTCGACATCCTGCGGATCATGCGCCGAAACGATGATGTCGATGGCGCCGTCGGCCAGCGCTGCGACCATCGCCCGGCGGTCATCCTCGGTGCGCAGCGGCGGCGACAGCCGGAAAAAGGTGCGGTACTCACCGATATCGGTTTCGTTCAGCGTCAGGTGGTTGATCGAGATGCCGGCGGTGACGTCGAGCCCGCGCGCCTTGGCCGCGCGAATGACCTCGGCGGATTCGGGCACCGAAATGCTCATCGCGTGGTAGCGGGCGCGGGTCAGTGCAGCGAGCCGCAGATCGCGTTCGAGCGGAATGATCTCGGCTTCGCGCGGGATCCCGGGCAGGCCGAGCCAGCTTGCCGCCAGCCCCTCGTTCATCACGCCGGTACCGCCCAGTTGCCGGTCCTGCGTTGCCACTGCGACGACCGTGCCGAAATCGCGCGCATAGGTCATCGCCCGCCGCATCACCGCCGGGTTGTCGACCGTGTGTCTGCCGTTGCTCAGCATCACCGCGCCGGCGTCGAGCAGCAGGCCGAACTCGGTCATTTCCTCGCCATGAAGCCCCTTGGTCAGCGCCGCTGCCGGGTATACCCGCACGACCGCCTCGTCGCGCGCCAGCCGCTGGACGAAGTCGACCAGTGCCACATCGTCGATCACCGGATCGGTGTCGGGCATCATGATGATCGAGGTGACGCCGCCCCTGGCCGCCGCGCGGCTGGCCGAGGCGATGGTCTCGCGGTGTTCGGCGCCGGGTTCGCCGATATGCACGCAGGCATCGACCAGCCCGGGCATGGCGATCAACCCGCTGCAATCCTCGATCTCGGCACCGGTGGGGAGGTCGAACCCGGCCGCATCCGCGCCGCAGGCCGCGATCTTGCCTTTGCTGATGACGATGTCGCCGATCTCATCCATGTCCGTCGAGGGATCGACAATCCGCACATTTTGGAGAACTCTCGGTTTCATCGGGCCAGCTCCCCGTGCAACATCAGCGTCTCCATCACCGCCATTCGCACCGCCACGCCCATCTCGACTTGCTGCTCGATCACGCTTTGCGGCCCGTCGGCGATGTCTGAAGCAATCTCGACGCCGCGGTTCATCGGCCCCGGATGCATCACCAGCGCGTCATCCTTGGCGGATTTCAGTTTTTCGGCGTCGAGGCCGAAATAGCGGAAATACTCGCGCACTGAAGGCACGAACGAACCGGCCATGCGCTCGCGCTGCAACCTGAGCATCATCACCACATCCGCATCCTTGAGCCCGTCCTCCATGCGTCGGAACACTTCCACGCCCATATCCTCGATGCCGGACGGAAGCAGCGTCGAGGGCGCGACGACCCGGACCCGCGCACCCAGCGCATTGAGCAGCAGGATGTTGGATCGCGCGACACGCGAATGCAGCACGTCGCCGCATATGGTGACGATCAAGCGCCCGACCTTGCCCTTGGCCCGGCGGATGGTCAGCGCGTCAAGCAGCGCCTGCGTCGGGTGTTCGTGCGCACCGTCGCCGGCATTGATCACAGGGCAGCCGACTTTCTGGGACAGCAGCGCCACGGCTCCGGCGGAGGAATGGCGCACCACCAGCACGTCCGGCCGCATGGCATTAAGCGTCATCGCGGTATCGACCAGGGTTTCGCCCTTCTTGACGCTCGAAGTGGCCACCGACATGTTCATCACGTCCGCCCCCAGCCGTTTTCCGGCCAGCTCGAACGAGGCCTGGGTCCGGGTCGAGGATTCGAAAAACAGATTGATCTGGGTGAGGCCGCGTAATGTGGTGGTTTTCTTTTCGCGCTGGCGCGAGATCTTGACCGCATCGTCCGCCTGATCGAGCAAATAGTGAATGTCCGGCTCCGAAAGCCCCTTGATACCGAGCAGGTGGCGGTGCGGAAATGACATCATGCGTCCCATCGGGTTGAGGTCTTTTGCGGTCTATAGAAAGGTTCTGGGGCAGGGGCAACCTCGCCGGGGCTGGAAATGCGCGATGTCCCCATGCAAAACTGCGCGAATCCCTGTAAGCGAGGTCCAATGAGCCCAATTCAAGCCTTTGGCCCCCAGGCCGACAATCAAAGCCCGCCCTTTTCCGGCCACAACGCGTTTCGCGCCGATCCGCTGTTGAAAGACATCGCGGCCGACATGCCGCGCGCGTTGCGGATCGATTTCGAAACGGTCGGCAAGTTCGTGGCCTCGGCGGAAGCCCAGGATCTGGCACGCATCGCCAATCGTGCGACGCCCGAACTCAAGACCCATGACGGATACGGCAATCGCATCGACCAGGTCGATTTCCATCCCAGCTGGCATGCGCTGATGCGCCGGGGCGTGGCGACCGGGCTTCAGGGGTCGGTCTGGGAAGGCAAGCGCGAGGAAAAAGGCTTTGCCCATCAGGCGCGTGCCGTCCGGTTCTTCCTCACTGCCGGGCTCGAATGTGGCCATTTGTGTCCGTTGACCATGACCAATGCCTCGATCGCCGCCATCATGGCCTCGCCGCGCATCGAGAAAGCCTGGGCGCCGCAGGTGGTCTCGCGCCGTTACGATTCGAGCCATCGTCCGGCGATGCAGAAATCCGGCGTGATCATCGGCATGGGCATGACCGAGAAGCAGGGCGGCACTGACGTGCGCGCCAACCAGAGCCAGGCGACCCGCGCCGGTGAAGGCGTTTACCGCCTGTCCGGGCACAAGTGGTTTTTGTCCGCACCGATGGCCGACGCCTTCGTCATGCTGGCGCAGACCGAAAAGGGCGACAATTCGCAACTGAGCTGTTTTCTGGTGCCGCGCATTCTCGAGGACGGCAATCTCAACGGATTGCGGCTGCAGCGTCTCAAGGACAAGCTCGGCAACCGTTCCAACGCCTCTTCCGAAGTCGAGTTCTCCGACACCTTCGGATTTCTGCTCGGCGGTGAAGGCGAAGGCATCCGCACCATTTTGGACATGGTGACGCTGACCCGGCTCGATTGCGCGCTGGCCTCGGCCGGCATGATGCGCGCCAGCCTCGCCGAAGCTGTGCATCATTGCCGCCACCGCCGTGTCTTTGGCGAATTGCTGATCGATCAGCCGTTGATGGCCCGCGTGCTCGCCGATCTGGCGCTCGATACGGCGGCGGCAACCGCCCTGTCGATGCGGCTCGCCCGCGCCTTTGACAACGCCCGCGACAATCCCGCCGAGGCAGCCATTGCCCGGCTGCTCACCCCGGTGGTCAAGTACTGGGTCTGCAAGATCGCGCCCTCGGTCATCTACGAGGTGATGGAGTGCATGGGCGGCAATGGCTATGTCGAGGAGCGTGCGGTTGCCCGGCACTACCGCGAGGCCCCGGTCAATGCGATCTGGGAAGGCTCGGGCAATGTCATGGCGCTTGATGTGTTGAGAGTTCTGACCCGTGGCCGCGACCTGTGCGAAGTGGCGCTGGAAAGCATCAACAAGGATCTCGGCGCCGCAGGACCGCGCACCCTTGATGTGCTGCGCGCCTGCATGGCTGTGGCCGAACGCGACGAAGGGGCTGCGCGGTTGCTCTGCGAGCAGCTGGCGCTTGCCGCCGCCGCCGCCGAACTGACCCGGCTCGGCGCTGGCCACATTGCCGAGGCCTTTGTCGAAACCCGGCTCGGCGGCGCCTGGCGCTCAACCTATGGCATGCTCGACGCCCGTTTCGATGCCCGCCAGATCGTCGATCTGCTCTATCCAGCTGCGATCTGACCCGTCACCCACATGACGGCGGGAATGGTCAGGAACGATGCCACGGTCTGCACCGTGGTGATCGCGGCGTAGAGCGGCGCGTCGCCACCCATCTGGCGGGCCAGCAGGTAGCCGTTCATGGCGGTCGGCACTGCCGCGCAAAGCGCCAGCATGAGAAGGGTTTCGCCGCTCAGCCCGAAACCTGCCGCCAACCCGACCATGATGATCGGGAAAACAACCAGCTTGAGCGCCACCGGCGTCAGCACCGCAGGGCCCGGACGCAGCGCGTCGGTGAGCTTGAGGCCGGCCCCAACCATCAACAGCCCGAGTCCGAGCGAGGACCGCGCGATCAGATCGACCGCCTGTTCGAGCGGCTGGTAAAGGCCAAAGGGCAGGGCGTTGACGGCGATCCCCGCAAGGCAGCCGAGGATCAGCGGATTTCCGACGATCCGCTTGACCAGCGTGGCCATGCTGCGCGCGCCGGTGCCGTACCAGACCAGCATGATCACATTGATCAGGTTGAGCGGAATGACGATGACCGCCATGACCAGCGCCACCAGGGCCAGGCCGCTCGGGCCGGTCAGTTTCTCCGCGATCGCCAGGGCGATGAAGGCATTCCAGCGCGACGAGGTCTGAAACAGTGACGTGTAGCTGGCATCCGACATGCCGCGGGCGCGGGCCAGGGGGTGAAGCACCATCAGCAGCACCGTCATCGCCGCAACCGCAATGAGCGCGACCAGTGCAACGGTGCCCAGTTCGAGGCCGGAAAAATCGGCCCTGGCGAGGGTGAAGAACAACAGTGCCGGAAACAGCAGGTAATAGCCGATGGTCTCGAGGCCGGGCCATACGCTCTGGTCGATAAACGGTGCGCGCCTGAGCGCCACGCCAAGAAGCACGATCAGAAAAATCGGCAGGATGCTTTCAAAAATGGGGATCATGAGTGTCGCCGTATGGAGGGTGCCCCGTCATAGGCGGCTCGGCTCCGTTGGGCAATGGCGGCCGTTAACCTTAATGGGAGGTTAACGTTGCGTGGGCAGGTCACCGGGTTCATGGTGTCCCCAGACATTTGCCACCCCATGAGTTCCAACGGATCCGTGATGCTATCGAGCCGCCTGTATTATGCTTCAATGATGTTGTTCTGGGTGTGCTTCCTCTCGCTTCTGGCGGCTGTTGCCACCTATGCGCCGCAGGGAGGCGTCAGGCTTGCCGGACTTCAGCTGTTCGGCAATACCGGGCTGGTCGAGGCCGTCATCGCCGCAATGGAGAACATCGGCCTCTCACTGATCGCTCAAAGCGTGGTGTTCGGGCTTCTCGGCGGGTTCAGCTTTGCTGCGGCCGGTTTGATGCTGTTTGCGATGATGTTCTTTGTCTTTGGCGAAGAGCGTGAGCAGCGCGAGGCGCGGCCCCTGGCTGAAGGGGCGGTGGCGTGCTCTGCCGCCGCAGCCGTGCTGACAACCGCCGTGTCCTTTGCCGGTGGCCAGGCCGGGGCCATGATGGTGCTGCAATTCGGAGCCCTTGGCGGCCTGGTGCTTACGGTCATGTCGCTCGCCCAGTCGGGCATCGAGCCGGACCGGATCGCGGATGACGCGGGGGTGGAACTTGATCAAGTCATTGCCGATCATGCCGCCAATCACGCCGCATTTTCCGCCACGCTTGCCTCGATTTCCCGCCGCGGAGCAAACACATGAAGATGTTTCTCGTTCTCTGGATCGTCCCGATCGTTCTGCTCGGCAGCTGGTACGGCCTATCCTACTACGATATCAATTTCGGCTATCGCATCCTGACCCGCGAGCTCCATGATCTGGTTTTCACGATCTACGGCAACCTGCTCGGCATTCCGCCCGAATCGATCCCGGCGCTGGTGCTCAAGGCCATCATCTTCGACACATTTCTGGTTGTCGGCCTGATTGTTCTCAAGCGCCGCCGCAAGCAGATCTGGGCTGCCATCCGCAATTTCTTCGGCTGGACCGAAGAGCGCGAGGCAATGATCGAGACAGCGGCGGTTCCCGACGCCGAATATTCACGGGTTTCCTGAACCGCCCTGTGCGGCGGCCCGCAAACCCGAGAGCCGGTCGAGCGCGCCTTGCAGGATGAAGCTGGCGGCGGCCGAGTCGATCCGCTCCTTGCGCTTCTTGCGTGACACATCCATCTCGATCAGCGCCCGTTCCGCCGCCACCGTCGACAGTCGCTCGTCCCAGAAAACAAACGGCAGATCGGATTTCTGCGCCATGTTGCGCACGAAAGCCCGGGTTGCCTGGGCGCGTGGGCCTTCGCTGCCGTCCATGTTGACCGGCAATCCGATGACGCAGGCGCCAACCTTGTCCTTCTCCAGCGCCGAGATCAGCGCCATGGCATCCAGCGTGAATTTCTTGCGCTTGATCACCGGGCGCGGCGAGGCAAGCCGGAGCGACAGGTCAGAGACTGCCAGGCCGATGGTTTCGGTTCCGAGATCAAGCCCGGCAATGGTCTGGCCCGGTAAAAGCCGCCCGCCAAGGTCTTCGATCGCAATCGCTGCCATTTTTCACTCTCCGCCTTTGCGCCACGGCCCAAGCCGCGCTAGTGATGGGTTTAGCGAACAAGTCTGTGAAATGCGAGGGGAGGGTAATTCATGAAAATAACCTGGCTGGGCCATTCGGCGTTTAGGTTGGAAACTGCCAAATCGACGATCCTGATCGATCCGTTTTTCACCGGCAATCCGAGCTTTGCAGGCAATGACCGCAAGGACGTGGTCAAGGGCGTCACCCACATCCTGCTCACCCACGGTCATGGCGACCATGTTGGCGATACCGCGGCGATAGCCAAGGAAACCGGCGCTGTGGTGCTGGCCAATGCCGATCTGGCGGCGTGGCTGCGCCACAACCAGGGCCTCGACAAGCTCGAGCAGGGCAACACCGGCGGGACCATTCCGCTGGGCGATTTTTCCGCCACCTTCGTCAATGCGCTGCATTCCTCCGCGCACGTCACCTCGGACGGGGTGTCGCATTCGCTCGGCAGTGCCAACGGGCTGATGCTGCATTTCGACGACGAGCCCGGCCTTCTGCACATGGGCGACACAGATATCTTCTCCGACATGGCGCTGATCAACGAGTTGCACCGCCCGGAAATCGGCCTGGTTCCCATCGGCGACCGCTTCACCATGGGCGGCGCGGTGGCAGCGCTCGCCTGCCGCAGGTTCTTCTCCTTCGCCAAGGTGATCCCGTGCCACTATGGCACCTTCCCGATCATCGACCAGACTCCGGACGCCTTCATCGAGGCCATGGAAGACGATGCCAAGAACGTCACGGTCCCCAAGTCCGGCGAAAGCGTCGTGGTCTGACGCACTGACTGGGCAATTCCTGGCAGAACGCGACAGGGCAGAGGTGCTGTCCACCGGTTCAGCGCGAAGTGGAGCACGGGAACAAGTTGACCCAGGATGACCGGACGCTCAGCTTCTATACGCAGGAAGCCTCTGCCTATGCTTCACGCGGCGAGTATCCGAATGCGAAGCATACCGAGGCTTTTTTGTCTTTGCTGCCGGCCGGGGCCAGCATTCTCGAGTTGGGATGTGGTGACGGGCGCGACAGTGAACTCATGATCGGCAGGGGTTTCAACGTGCGTCCGACGGATGGGACGCCCGGTATGGCCCAGGCGGCGGAACAGCGTCTCGGAATACCGGTTGCCACACTGTTGTTTGCGGATCTGAACGAGAAAAGCACGTGTGATGGAATTTGGGCGAATGCCTGCCTGTTGCATGTCCCCAGGCAAGACCTGCCTGGGATCCTTTCGAAAATTCATGCCGCACTGAAGAAGGGCGGAGCCTTTTACGCCAGCTTCAAGGCTGGCGAGACGGAAGGCCGCGACCAGTTCGATCGGTACTACAATTACCCATCCGAGAGCACCTTGCGGGAATGGTATGCTGCATCTGCTTGGGCTGATGTGACAATTACAGCCGAAAAAGGTGGAGGTTATGACCGCAGGCCAACCGATTGGCTTCATGTTGTTGCGATCAAGTAGGATTGGCTATTACGCCGCCTTTGTGGCGTTCGCGATGACAAATCCTCGGCCCGCAGTTGCGCGCTTGGCCGCTCGCCGCTATAGCGGGGCCACCTGTTCACACCACTCGATGAGGACCCGATGTCCGTAGATCTTGCCACCGTCAAACGTGTCGCGCACTTGGCCCGCATTGCGGTGACCGACGAGGAAGCCGCGCGCATGGAAGGCGAACTCAACGTCATCCTCGGTTTTGTCGAGCACCTGTCCGAAGTAAATGTCGACGGCGTCGAGCCGATGACCTCGGTCACGCCGATGGCGATGAAAAAACGCACCGACGTCGTCACCGACGGCTCCAAGGCCGACGACATTGTCGCCAACGCGCCCGAAACCACTGACAATTTCTTCCTCGTCCCGAAGGTGGTCGAGTAGGACCATGGCTGTTTCGGTCACGATTGAATCGCCGTTTCAGGACGAGGTGAAGGGGCTGGTCGAGGCGCTTGACGCGCATCTCGTTCCGCTGGCGCCTGCCGAGTTCCATTTCGGCCTGAACATCGAGGAAATGGCCGGAGACGACACCACCGTGTTTGTGGCGCGCAGCGAGGACGGCAAGGCTGTCGGTATCGGCGCGCTGAAAGATGTCGGCCCCGATGTCGGCGCGCCGACCGGTGAGGTCAAGCGCATGTTCACAGCCCCTGAAGTGCGTGGCCAGCGCATCGGCTCGGCGCTGCTCGAGGCGATCTGCGATCGCGCCAGCAGCCTCGGCATCAAACGGCTCGTGCTTGAGACCGGAGTGGGCGAGGGCCTTGCCGCCGCCGTCCGGCTGTACGAAAATCACGGCTTCACCGAATGTGGCGCCGTTCTAGATTATCCCGATTCCGGCTATTCCCGGTTCTTTGAAAAGAAGTTGTCCGCATGACCGACCTTACCCGTCTGACCATCGCCGAAGCCCGTGACCAACTGAGCAAGGGCGCGTTCACCAGTCTCGACCTGACCGATGCCTACCTGGCGTCGATCGAAGGCGCCAATCCGGCGATCAATGCCTATGTGAAGGTCACCGCCGACAAGGCCCGCGAGATGGCAAAAGCCTCGGACGCCCGCCGCGCCGGTGGCACCGCCGGTGCGCTGGAAGGCATCCCGCTTGGCGTCAAGGATCTCTACGCCACCGAGGGTGTCCACACCCAGGCCTGCAGCCACGTGCTCGACGGCTTCGAGCCGCGCTACGAATCGACGGTGACCGCCAATCTGTGGGCTGACGGCGCGGTGATGCTCGGCAAGCTCAACATGGACGAGTTCGCCATGGGCTCGTCCAATGAGACCTCCTATTACGGCCCGGTGATCAACCCCTGGCGTGCCGAAGGCTCCAACGCCAACCTGGTGCCCGGCGGCTCCTCGGGCGGTTCGGCTGCGGCGGTCGCAGCGTTCCTGTGCGCCGGCGCCACGGCAACCGATACCGGCGGCTCGATCCGCCAGCCCGCGGGCTTCACCGGCACGGTCGGTATCAAGCCGACCTATGGCCGCTGTTCGCGCTGGGGCATTGCAGCCTTTGCCTCTTCGCTCGATCAGGCAGGCCCGATCGCCCGCGACGTGCGCGACGCCGCGATCCTGCTCAAGTCGATGGCCTCTGTCGATGACAAGGACACCACCTCGGTCGACATGCCGGTGCCCGATTACGAGGCAGTGCTCGGCGGCTCGGTCAAGGGCCTGAAGATCGGCATCCCGCGCGAATACCGCATCGACGGCATGCCCGAGGAAATCGATGCGCTTTGGCAGAAGGGCATTGCCTGGCTCAAGGATGCCGGTGCCGAAATCATCGATATCGAGCTGCCGCACACCAAATACGCGCTGCCGGCCTATTACATCGTGGCGCCGGCGGAAGCCTCGTCCAACCTGGCCCGCTACGACGGCGTCCGCTACGGCCTGCGCGTGCCCGGCAAGGACATTGCCGACATGTACGAGCAGACCCGCGCGAGCGGCTTC
>Ga0189291_100284_pt1 | contig 26781 bp, 23 predicted proteins | sample UW1redminimetaG_FD_130331 | JGI IMG/M metagenome (GOLD analysis project Ga0189291, IMG submission 130331) | Marine microbial communities from the Costa Rica Dome - UW179B-red mini metaG | ecosystem: Environmental > Aquatic > Marine > Oceanic > Photic zone | place: Costa Rica: the Eastern Pacific... | reverse complement strand
TAACCGATGCCAGCTTAATCGATGACACCAACGAGCCTACCGTGCAAACCAACGCTCCGGCGGATGCAGTATTCGGCACCGGCAATGACTCACAGCCTATCATCACTAAACCTAAAATGTGATTTAATTTTCTGTTTATTGTTATTGAGGAGCATTATAATACGACTCTAAAATCAGGCCAATGCTCTTAGTACTATTATTTATAAATTTTTTATTACCTAATGATCCGGTTGATCCGTCTGTAACAATAGCGAATCAAGCAAATTTATATATCTCTAATATATCGGATAATGAACAGGCAGACATTAATTTTTGGGGACTAAACGAGCTCTACTCTTCTAATTGCGGAATCAATAAGAATGTCAGCAGGATAATCTCGCAGTCCAATTCTATAATTCTTCGTAAAATTTTCTCCGAGTACGAATGTGATTCATCACTCTCTGAAGATTCACTTAAATTTGAACGGTTTAAATCCTATGCTTTAAAAACAGGATCTGTTCCAATAGCTGTTCATTATATTTCACAATCTGAAGCCAGAAAAGAACTTGAAAAATTTCTTACTGAGTATTTGGAACTATGGGAGGAGAATATTTCTGAGAAACAGAGTAGTATTATTTTTTCGATATTAAATCGAGAAAATATTTCGCTTGAAGATCTTCCCGAATCGGAAAAACAATTCATTATTTATTCTCTTTTATTTAGCGATGAAATACTATCCTTCTTTAATAGGACAGAATTACAATTAGTATCAGAATATCTTAATAGTGAGCTCAAAACTCTTAAGGGAAATTCCAGTTTTAATAGCTCATTTTTACACTTTAATCTACTTAAGATTGCCTATGAATCTAATAATTTTAAGTTTACCAGCTCCTTATTTGAAGGACTAATGAACTCTATTTATTATCCTAATTCTGAAAAAAAAGTAGGCGCATTTAGTGGTTTTGATTATTCTTTAATTGTTAGTAGAAACTACTCTGAATCTCTCTATTTGCAACGAAATGTTCTTTTACCTTTAGCAGAATATTATAAATTAAAGCCAAGAGTAGACTATATCTTACTACAGCAAGGATATAATTTTTTTCAACTTGGAAAATATGAAAGTGCTAAAGCCATTTTAGAGGGATTATATAATGACCCCAACTCTAATATTCCTAAATCACAATTATACAATAACTTATCCCTCTGTTATCAAAGGTTAGGGCAAAAAAATAAATATACTTCGTTTTTATTGCGGGCTATTCAGGAAGCTGAAAAAAATGAGACTACAGACCCAGAGTTTTATAAGGTAAAACTAGGTCTTTATCGTAATCTATTTGTTTATTATAACTCCATCGGTGATACAAAATCAGCTTTGCCATTTATTGACAAAGCTATGGAGCTCTCCATTGAAAATAATAATGCTTATGAAACAGCAACTATTCATTTTTATTTAGGAAATTATTATTGGGATGAAAAAGGAGATTATATTACAGCTCTGGAGAAGTTTGAATTAGCTGAGGAAGTCTACAAAAAAACCGGCAGCACTACTTTTAATTTAGCACTCTTAATAGATAAGGCAGATATACTAATTAGTATAGATTCTCTAGGAGAAGCAAAATCAGTATTGAAAGCAGCGAGAGATATAGCCTCCAGAAGCTCCGACACTCCTAAATTTATTGAGACTTTGATTTTCGAATCTGAAATTGCTTCTGCAGAAAACAATCTATCCGAACTCGGATCTATTTTAAATGAAATCAAGATCTATTCTTTAGAGGACTTAGAGTTTGAAGTACTAGTCAGGTATCACAATATATATGCCGAGTATTTGCATAAGCAAGGAAAGAATAGAGCTGCTTATGCATATTACAAACCAAAACTGGATCAAATCATAAGCAGAGCTCAAGGGAGTGTTGACGCAGAAACCGGATTTTGGACCGTTGAAAAAGAATACCTGGATGCATTTGAGATAATGATATCAATACTTCGCAAACTGGGTAATGATAAAGAGTCAATTACATATCTGGATAAGCTAAAAACTATCAATGACGCTTCTTTATATAATAACATTCTTTTAAAAGCTGCTAAGCTTACAGAACAAGAGCTTACTGAGGAAAAAAAGCTCACAACTGAAATTCAATCTTTAAGGAGTAGATATTTAAGCGCCGATGAGGATATGAAATCTGCTCTTAAAACAGAAATAGATAAGTTGTCTGCTCAGAAACAACTTTTAGTAAATAAAGTATCTCAATCAAAAAATAAAGAGGAAACAATTCCAGTTTGGATGATCCAACAACAGATTTCAACTAAGGAACTAGTTCTACATTTTACTGAACTCAATGACCAATTATATGTAAGTAGAATTACAAAAAACTCTGCATCTATAATTGGTTTAGATCTCACTCCAGAAATTAGTCGATTATTAAATAGCAGTGCAAATGGTTTAGCTGTTGGTCAAACCTCATTAACAAGCTTATATGATATTTTCGAGTTTCTTAGATTGGATGAAATCCCTGATGATGTTGCTCAAATTACAGTAATTCCTGATAATGAGTTATATCGGCTCCCGTTAGATATCTTGCCTACTAAACCACCTAACTCCTCTTCTAGTTTTGGAAGTACCCGCTATATGATTGAGGATTATAGTTTCAAATATTTTACTTCACTACAGGATTACGCAAAAAATAATAGAAATTATTCCTCCTCTTTGAGCAATGACTTTTCCGCTTTTGCGATATCATACTTTGATGATTTTACCGAGAAACCTCTACCCTCACTCCCATATGCGACTCAGGAAGTTCGTGAAATTAAAAATGTACTTACAGAGTTTGAAAAGAAAAAAGTTTTCGCCGGTAACACTGCTACTGAACAAGCTTTTCAGGAACAATTAGCGACTTCCAGAATATTACATGTAGCTACTCATAGCGAAGTATCTGTTCAAGATCCTCTCTTTTCAACAATTTATTTGAAGTCATCAAAATCAAATGGAAACAGAGGCGATGCTTTATATGCATATGAACTCTTTGACAACCAGCTTAAAAATGAGCTCATCATGCTTAACTCTTGTAGTTCAGGAAATGGAAATTATCTACAAGGAACTGGAATTATGGGTATAAGCAGGGCTTTACGCTTTGCTGGTTCAAAAAGTCTGGCTTTGAACTTATGGGAGGTTAATGATAAAATTGCCTCTGAGTTTGCTACCTCTTTTTATTCCTACATGAATAAAGGACTGTCCAAAAGTGCCGCAATGAGATTAGCAAAAATCGATCAACTTAAAACAGGAAGCGCTGATCCTCATTATTGGGGAGCATATACGTTGATAGGTAATCCAAGTCCGATCATAAAAAAACCTTCTAAATCAGAAATTCTTTTACCCTTAATGATAGTTGTTGGTTTATTGATAGGATATAAGGTTAGAATTAAAGATGCTAGTTAAAAACCGATTATAAGAGAAGAAGAAAGTATTCTCTTACAATCGGGCTAAAATAATATTCTCCTTATCAATCCATTGAATTTAAAGCTTTTATATAGCTCTTTGCAACTCGGCTGTATTGTCCATCTAATTCATAAGTACTTTGGAAAGCTGATTCAGCTTCTGTAAGATTATCTAGCTGAAAATGTGCATTTGCCAACAACCAGTATCCCTTCTCTAAAATACTGTTTGAAATTCCACTTTGATTTGTAACTGTTTTAAAGTTAGAAGCAGCTTCGCGATATTCACCTAAATTATAATGTATAGAACCCAACGTGATTGAAAATTCTGCTATTAGTGTAGGATCTTCTTCCGTTTCAAGCTCATTACTTAGTATATCTTTTGCTTCAGAAGTGTTTCCATCTGCTGCCAATTGGATAGCTCTCTTTATTGTTTCATTAGTAATATTTGCAGAAACCCCGTCTTCACTACGCACAATATCCAGCCCAATTTCATTAATTGGAGAGAGTGGACTTGAGTTATCAGATGAGTAATTCAAGACACCTAAAACCCCTACAATTATTATTGCCGCAGCGGCAGAAGCATAAGTTGCAATTTTTCTGATTTGTTTAGAGACTGAAGGCTTATTGACTTTTCGTTTTTCTTCAATAACTGCTTTTAGATTGGCTACACTCTTCATATAATCCAGATAATAATTGTCCTGAATTAATTCCGCCCATAAATCATCTATTTGCTCCTCAGATAGCCGTCCATTCAAATAGAGGTCTATTTTTCTCTCGAGTTCTTTGTTTAAATTATTTTGAATCATTGTTGTTTACCTTTTTAAATGCTGAAATATATTTGTTTACATTCAAAAACTTTTTCATTCAACATGGTTTTGTACCGTATGTTGGGAAAGCTCTTTATTTTTCCCTTTCGAATACAAGAGCATACAAATCATTGTTTGTTACAGCAGTTACCTAAATAAAACATTAGAAAATCTTAACAAATAAAATGTTATTTAAATCCTTTTTCAATAAAATACTTTATCCTTAAGGAAGATAAGTCTTAAGATCATCCAAATCATACTATGTTTAAAAATATTCCAGTCATTGCATTTCTCTCAACAATATTATTATTAATATCTTGCTCAACTAATGATTCAAACACAATGTCGATTTCGGGGAGTATCGATTATGTCGGGGATGCAACGATTAAAGTCGCTACCATTCCGTTACACTATAAGTACTCACCCGTACAAGAATTTATTGTAACACCTAACAAAGAAGGGGCTTTTGATGTAAGTGTCCCAATTTTACCAGATGATCAACACCTACTTTTCTCTATCGATGACGAATCTTTTCTTTTGATTGTAGATGGTGATGATAATTTAAACTTAAGTATCAGCCGATCATCTTTCCCTCTTGATGTAGGCATTACATCCAAAAATTTATCCGATTACAAATCCTATCAAGAATACCTAAAAGAAACTGACGGAATGGATAAAAAAATCGAGAAAGAAATGAACAATTATAAAGACGGACTTGATAATACTGCCATAGAAATGAATCAGGAAAAGATTTCAATCGCCGAAGAATATCTTTATGGAACGGCGTACGAAAATCTTATTGCAAAGGCTAAAGGTGAGCTTCTAGTAAATAGAATAAAATCTATCGAATATCGATTAGACCAAAATGGGTTTGATGCAAGTTCAGAGAGAGAAAAGACCTTACAACAAGCAAAAACTGATGGTTTCTTCACTTTAGAATCTTTAGAATCGCAGCGGGCAGGAATTCGTGATGTAACACATTATTATGCTCGAACTTTTGGGATTTATGACAGCGTGACTCAAACTTATGGCAAAGAATTAGCAGAATATGATATCAAAAGACTTGCTTATGAAGAGTTAAATAGAAAACGTTTGGAGGTACTTGAACAAATTGAAAGCAAGAAAGCTCTTGCTTATGCCAAGCTATTTCTAGTTGCAGAAAGAATTGGAGAACTTGAACTAAAAGTTGCCGAACCAAGCTATACAGAATACATCAGTAATTATTCGGAATTTAATGAGTACACTGAATTTTTGACTTATTTCTATAATGAAATCAAATCAGTTTCTCCCGGTGAGCCTGCTGTTCCTTTTTCTTTAGTTGATCAAAATGGGAAAACGCATACTTTAGAAGAGTATAAAGGCAAGTACGTTCTTCTTGATTTTTGGGCAGGTTGGTGCCAACCATGTTTGGATGAATTTCCTGCTATGCGAGAAATTTATAATGATTTTAGTCGCAAAAATTTTGAAATTCTTGGAATTTCAACTGAAGTAGATAAATCCATCTGGGAAATAGATATCTCAAGATTTGAAAATCCATGGCCTCAACTATATGGCGGAAATGGCTTTGATCAAGAAACTTTTAGAGCGTATAAAGGCGGCGGTATTCCATTCTACATTCTGATTGGACCGGATGGAAATATAGTTCGCTATAATGACATAAGAGCTACATTTAACTTAAGAGAAGTTTTAAACGACCTTATCAATGAATAAAAGATCACTCCTCATATCAGGATTTATTGCACTAACATTTATTATTACGAATTCTTGTACCGAAGCCACAAAAGAAAAAAAAGAAACAGCCTTTACTGATAAACAACTTGGACAAATGCTGGTAATTGGCTTCAAGGGAAGTAGTATACACGCAGAAAGTCCTATCGTTCAGGATATAAAACAGAGAAATATCGGAGGAATGATTTTATACAACTACGATCATTTAGGTGATTCTATTGGAAGAAACATTGAATCACCCGACCAATTGCTTAAGCTGAATAGTGCGTTAGTTGGCTATTCTATGAATCCACCAATTATTGCCATAGGACAAGACGGAAGTAAGGAATCTCCTCTTTACAATCTTTACCCTGATTGGAAAAGAATTTTTAGTAATCCGATATTACCGGATTCATTAGAAATTGTTGAGATAGCGAGGAAATTTGCTCAGGAATTTATGGTATTAGGACTGAATACGAACCTTCATCCAAGGCTCGATCTTAACATAAAAACTACGAATGCTTCAAGTCCGGGTTTGATATCCTCAGATCCTCAAAAAGTTGTATCAACTTCAAAAATAATTCTTGATGAGTATGACACAGAAAAGCTTTTAAGTGTCCCTAAATATTTTCCGGGATATACTCCGGATTATGATCAGGCAGATTCTGTAAATGACATAACAGCGATCTGGTCGGATGATTTTTTAATTCCCTATAAAGAGCTTTTCCAATCAAGAACCATTAGAGCCATTCAAACGTCACATAGTTTAAATGGAAATATAGATCCTGAGTGGCCAGGCACATTTTCGTCACATACTATCAATGAATTACTTAGGGATTCTCTGGGGTTTGGAGGAGTAGTTTTTTCAGATGATCTTCAGAAACCCATCATTAGTACTCATTATAATCTTGAAACTGTTATTGAGCGCTCTATCAATGCAGGCGTTGACATCTTGGTATTTGGAAATAATTTTGAATATGATGAAGATATAGCAAAGAAAGCAATAGCAACCATGCAAAAGTTATTGGATGAAGGAAAAATAAAGCCTGAAATGATTGAAGCTGCACTTGCAAGAGTAGACAAATTAAAACAAGATGTTATTGCAGAGCTCTGCACATGCCTGAACTAACCAACTCAGAAGTTATTAGTAAAACTGCTGATTTTGCCCGAGGCAGATTAGAAGGCGAAGGCTCCGGACATGATTGGTGGCATATTTTACGAGTGTGGAACATGGCTAAAGAGTTGGCTCATAAGGTTGATGAGCCTGTCCAAGTCTTTACAGTTGAATTAGCTTCTCTCCTGCATGATATAGCCGATCACAAGTTTCATGACGGAGATGCAACTGTAGGTCCCAGAGTTGCTCGTGAATGGTTAGAATCCATCAATATGGATAAAGAAATAATTCATCATGTTTCAGAAATAATAACAGATCTTTCTTTTAAAGGGGCTGATGTAGAAACACCGATGAAAACAATTGAAGGTAAAATCGTTCAGGATGCTGACCGCTTGGATGCTATTGGCGCCATCGGAATTGCACGAGCTTTTGCTTACGGTGGGCATAAGTCGCGAGAGCTTTACAATCCTGAGAAAGAACCAACAATGCATTCAAGTTTTGAAGCCTACAAGAAAGATACCGGACATACCATCAATCATTTCCACGAAAAGCTTTTTCTGTTAAAAAACCGAATGAATACAAATTCTGCTAAAGAAATCGCTGAAGAACGGCACAAGTTTATGGAGCTTTATGTATCCAGGTTTTTAAAAGAATGGGACGGAAAGATCTGATCATTCGTACATTTTCACTTTATTAGTGATAACCTTTTGGTTATTGACTCACCAAAAGCTTCTAATCTATAAAAATATATCCCACTGGATAGTGCTGTAGCATTCCATATAATATTATACCGCCCTTGTGATTTATTTTCATTCACTAAAACAGACACTACTCTTCCTGTTATATCATAAACCTTTAGTGTTACCTGGCCGGATTTATTGATAGCATAGCTTATTGTTGTTGATGGATTAAAGGGGTTGGGATAATTTTGATTCATAGATATTGAGTTTGGCAGAGTACTTATTTGTTCCTCTTCATTGCTAACAATTACATCGTTATTAGCAATACCGGGCGTGCCGTGCTCAATTGAAGCAGCCCAATTTTCTCCTTTGGAATTATCGAAACCAGGATTTGTAAGTGACAATGTAGCTCCTAATCCATCTGCTTCAAGAGGCCATGGAGCTTTGTCGTTATAAGTAAGTTGATCTATAATTTCATCTGATTCATTAAACAAGCGAACCAGTTCTCCATCGCCGGATAAGCCAAAATCTATATCTCCGATTTTGTTTTGAACATTGGGGAAAAGCGCAGAAAACGTACTATCATTTTTTGTTAGTACTAAATAAGAATCTGCATTTAAAACTGTTCCTGATGGAAAAATAAACTTATGAGCATCATCCGAATCTGAAAAATACCATCCAGATATATCCATGTTTTGATTAGAGTTATTATAAAGTTCTACCCAATCTTCAGGATCAAAATCATCAGAAGATCTGTAGTTTATCTCATTAATTACAATACCTGTATTATTTATTTCATTTCTTTTAAAACGTGCAGTAAGCGATGTGTTTTCTGTTATCACAACATCTTTTGAGTTTTCTGAACCACTCAATGCCCCATTCCACCCAATAAAAGTATATCCAGGATTTGCTACTGCTTTAACATTAGCTTGAATGGAATTGTAAATTAGTCCATATTCTAATTCATCAGATTGTACACCTTCAATAAAAACTTTTCCTGCTTCCATAGGGTCTACTAAAGTCTGCAAACTATTCAAGCGAATCAGGTCAAAGTGATCTTTTAAATGTAATTTAGCATAGTATTTCCTTTCACTGATGAATTCTTCGATAACTCCTAGATGTTTTTCCCAATCCATATTTCTACCAAGTCGAAAGGATTTTTCCCACCGCTCCATATGTCTTGGAATTTCTGATTCTATCAATTGAGCTGTACTATCTATAAAACTCATCATTCTTGACGGCTCAAAGGTAGTGTGAATGTGCATGCTGTACCGCTGAACAAATTTGTTCCTGAAATCTTGATTTGTGATCAAACTTCGGAATAAAAAGGTTGCCCAGCCAGGATTTTCATAATTAGTACCAGAAGTAGTTGTGAGTTTCTGAAGCATATTGGTATCGTATACTCCTCTTGAATGGCTACCCATTGACATATCTACATCATATAAAAGCCACTTCCATTTTTCCCCGGTTATTTGTGGGCGCCAAAAAATTATATTATTAGCAGGCCAGTCTCCATTTGCCCAGTATATCTGTGCTATTTGATAGTCGATGAACTGATCGATATCCATTTGATCAGAAACCCACTCATAATTTTCAGAAATAGTAAGATCATTGGTTTCCATAAAATCAATCATAGCATCATAATGATCTGAAGAACCCTCTTTTACATTTGCACTACCCGAGAGAATATCAATCTCGTTTTCATTGAATCCGTAATTTGATTCCAAAAAATCTTCGTTCTGTTTTTCCCGAAGCATATGTATTCCCCAATATTCTCCGTTTATGAACGCCGCAACCGGTTTGAAAGCCTGATAGCCCAGATCCATTCTATCTCTAACCATAGCTTGAGTTGCTGCATTTCTTATCATAGCTCGATACCAGTCTTGTCCCCCACTTCTTAGTGCCAGCCGATCAAACGAAAGTATTGGCTTATCCTGAAAAACTTGATATTCAAGCTTACTTGCTCCGTATTCACTTCTGAAATATATATCTAAAGACTTTTGGTCGTATAAGCGAGTACATCCCCCGCCTATTTTAACACCTGCTTTGATCGAAAATCCTTTGTCTCTTTCCTTCTCAAAAAACTCCATGTGCACCGGTCTTTCCCAATCCTGATTCCAGTTCTTTGGAGTGCTTCTGCAATATCCTGGAATTCCATTTGTTCCTTCTACATAAATACCTCTCTCATCTGAAAATAAGTTATCCGGATCTGTTGTTATTGCCAACACAGATAACTCAGTAGATTCATTGATGAAAAAAGTCTTGAATATCTCGCTTGTATCAGTATAACCGGGTGAGTAACTAGCTAATCTTAAAACCGAAGTCTCATATAACACTAGTGAATCTGCATTTAAAAGATTAGAAGTATCAGGTATAGATCCATTTAATGTATAATATACTTTGAGTGTATCCGGAAACGTCTGAACATTTACTATCACTGAGTCCGTATAAAACCCGCTCTTTTTATCTACTGTAATAGATTGGGCATTTATCTGTGGTAAAGTCACTACTAAAATCCAAATAAATGGTATGAAGATTCTTAGGGCTCTAATTTTTTTGTTCATAAAGAGCAGGTATATTTTAAACAACTAATCTTAAGTTATCTGTATTGATATTTTTTGAACTAATAATATATATAAACTAATGTATACGAACGACTTCTATATACAAGCCTTTACATCTGCCAAAGAAACTATCCATACATTAATGGTTAATACTGATAATCAAGTATTCAACACTCCTCCGGCAGAAGGAAAATGGTGCATTGGTGAGATCATTAGTCATCTCATACAAACCGATAAGGAATATTTAACTGTACTCGAGAATAAAATTCTTGGTGACACTTCGGATTTAAAAAAAGGAGCCGGGCCATATACTCATCCCATCCATCTTCGCTGGTTCATTAAAATTGTAAGCCCGGAATTCAAAATGGCTGTACCTACGCTTCCACCTTTTGAGCCAAAAGCCATAAAAGATCTGGATAAATCTCTACTGCTTGAAGAATTTGAAGTTATTCAAAACCGATATCTAACTCTCCTTGAAAAAGCTGCCGAAGAAAATCTACATCTTGGAAAGATAAAAGTGGGCAATCCTATTTATCCGTTTGTGAAAATGAGTGTGAGTGCATGTTTGGCTGTAAATGAAGCTCATCAAAGAAGACATTTTCAACAAATTGAAAGAATTTTAGCTCAATCCTGACGATTCCTTTTTTTCTCTGGATGTCTGTCATAAGGAAATAAGAACAATCCATAAGGTTCATGACCTTTTTTGCCTGCATCTTGATGATGCCGTTGATGAGCTCTTCGCACCAATTTCATAAACCAGTTGTCAGTCTTAAATGGAATGAAACGCTTGTGCGTGAATAGATCATGGATAATAAAATAGAGTAATCCGTACAACGCAATTCCGGTACCCAATCCAAAGTGTGCAGAAACAAACATGGTTTCGGCTCCGATAATCATCAACCACATTGAAATCCCTGCAAATACAAGAGAAAAAATGTCATTCCATTCAAAAATACCGTGATTCGGAGTGTGGTGTGATTCATGAATATCCCATAAAACTCCATGAAATAGCCACCGATGAGCGCAATAGGAGACGATTTCCATTCCTACAAAGCCGAGAAAAATACATACTGCTAAGATCATTGATCCTATTTGAATTCCTGTAATTGTTAGTTTCAGTCAAACTAATCAACATTGAGTAAATATCATTCAAAAAACACAAAATTTATATAAATGATTTTGTCTTGACGTAGTTTTATACATATAATACACATATATATTATATGTAAAGAAATCTCCAAATGAAGAGCATAGAAGCACAAAAGAGTACCCCCGATAACGCACGAACAGGACAACTGGAACTAGCCCGGAAAATGGAAACAGGATTTCCTTCGCCAGCTTCTGACCACTTAGAAAAAGCGTTGAACTTAGAAGATTTAGTGGTCTTCCGGCCATCAGCAACATTTTATGTGCGAGCTCAGGGAAATGCAATGGCTCGCTCGGGAATACATAACAAAGACATTTTAATTGTTGATCGCTCTATCACTGCGAAACATGGTCATATTATTATTACCTCTATTGATGAAGAACCTTCCATTAGAAGATTTGTTTGCCAGGGTTCCCGTGTTTTTCTGGTTTCAGATGAAGCTCAACTTAAGCCGATTGCTATTACCAGAGAAACTGACTGGACCATTTGGGGAGTAGTTACCCATGTAATTCATAAATTCAAAATCGGCGAAGAAACGTGAAATCAACTGTTTTTAACAACTCCCCCGCTGTCTACGCAATGGTAGATTGTAATAACTTTTACGCTTCCTGCGAACGTGTTTTCGACCCTACATTAGCCGGTAAACCTATTGCGATTTTATCGAACAATGACGGTTGCGTAATTGCAAGATCTCAGGAAGCTAAAGATATAGGAGTACCGATGGGAGCTCCTGAATTCAAATACAGGGAATTCTTCAAAGAACATAATGTGGTCATAAAATCGTCTAATTACGCTCTTTATGGAGAAATGTCAGATCGGGTAATGGATATTCTGAATCAATTATCCCACAATATTGAAGTATATAGTATTGACGAAGCTTTTGCTCTGGTTTCTACAAATATTTTTGAGGATCTAACCGAATATGGACTTTATATTAAGAATACTATTCAGAAATGGACGGGGCTCCCTGTTTCGGTAGGCATAGCTTCAAGTAAAACACTAGCTAAAGTTGCCAATGGCATTGCTAAGAAAAAAACTCAATTCAACGGTGTTCTTGCTTTTTCAAAAGATGATGAAATTGATAACCATTTAGAAACAATCCCAATTCAAAAAATCTGGGGTATTGGAAACGGAATGACCGTTCGCTTAAATCGGTATAACATCAACACGGCGTTAGATCTGAAGCGAACCATCAGTAATAAAAAGTGGGTAAAAAAGAATCTACATGTCACCGGTTTACGAACAGTTTTAGAACTCAACGGCATGCCTTGTATACAAATGGGCGAAGCGCTTGATAAACGAAAAGGAATTTTAACCTCCCGAATGTTTGGCAAGCCTATTTATGAATTGGAACATTTACAGGAGGCAGTATCGACTTATGTATCACGGGCAGCAGAAAAACTACGAGCTCAAGAATCAGTAGCTTCTCTTCTTCATGTTACTTTGATTGGAGATAAATATTCGAACTTAAAAGGTCAGTATAAATATTCTGCAGGAACATCATTGAAAGTTCCTACCGCACATACTCCAACTTTGATCCATTTAGCAAAAGCACTCGTCAATCATCTTTATATGGAAAACACCAAGTACAAAAAAGCCGGTGTCAGCTTAACAGGAATTGTACCAAATACAGAAGTTCAGATGGATCTTTTTGATCCGCACTTATATACACAACAACAGTTTAAATTGATGAAATGCTTGGATCATATCAACTCGAAATTTGGACGAAATAAAGCCGCTTTTGCATCAACGGGATTGCATAAAGAAAAAGATCATCGAAATAAGTGGTTAATGAATCAGAACTATCTAAGCAATCGTTATACCACGCGTTGGGATGAACTTATGGTCGCCAAAACTAACTAACCCGCTTGCGAGCAGAATACAATAGGTTGCTTCTTAACATGCAACCTGTTGCCAACCAATCTCCACGAATAGCCCTAAAAGACGCGATTGCTTCGCAATTATAATACATTTAGCTAGATTTAGGTTATCTCTTTTCGAAAATGAAAGCTTTTTATACCGAGCTAAGATTGTAGTTATTTCCAATACGAGTTTCTAACAACATCTCCTTGCGTAATTCGATCGACCACACTCATTCCTTTTGTGACTTCACCAAAGATGGTATAACGACCATTTAAATGAGGTCCCCAAACATGCATAAAGAAATACTGACTACCTTCTGTATCAGGTCCGGAACTGGCTACTCCGGCTTTTCCTCTGTAATAATGTGCAGCACTCGCCTCGGTAGGAACCGTATAATCGGGTCCTCCAAAACCACGTCCGGTTTCCACATCACCACCCTGAATAACAAAATTTGGTACAACACGATGAAAAGCAACTCCGGTATAATCTCCGTTTCTAATAAGGCTATCCATTCCTGAAATAGTAGCCGGAGCTGTTAATACATCGAGTGTGATCTCGATATCTCCTTTTTTGGTATCAAGAACCCAAATAGGGTTTGGACCAAGATCAGCAAGACGATCCCAATCTGGAGTTCTAAATGTGACAGGAGCCAGTGAATCGTCACTAAATGACCATTCCTGAGCAATTATGGTTTCTTTCAATTCATTACCAGCATTCTGGTATAATTGTGTAATAACTTCTTCAGAGCGCTCTTCAAATCTGTTTTTTAGAACTGATGTCACAGATCTGAATACATCACTGTCATCTTCAACTGATTTATTTTCAAGCAACATTAGCAGTGTTTCGAAGTCATTTTCATTAAGTACGTTTTCATCCGAATAAAGTGCCTGCATTAAAAAAGTTCTTTCTCCTTTTTCCAGAGCAGAAAACAAAACTTCATTTACTGTTTCATTTCTTTCCTGTGATTTCAGTTCGTCATCAGTATTTGCCCATAAATTATTTAATTCGGTAAGAAGAGTGCTATAAAGCAAACCATCTGACGTATCGATATCCGCAATCATATAGTCGAAGACTTTTGATTCATCCCACACTTTTTTCAAAGCTGCATATCGCAAAGGTTGTAAATAGGGATCTTCAGTTCCAATGGTAAGCAAATCCTTAATATATTTCTTGGCATTCGGGGAGGTATTGAAACCTGCAAGCCTAACATGATCTTCCACTCCAATATTTAAAGCAGTTTCGTTGAGTATAGAATTATCGAGTTGCTCAGCATAACTCTCTTTTCTGGAAATAGTCCTTAAAGCCTGAATGACTACATTCGGATTTTTATGATAAAGAAACGCGTTTAAAGCCACCGGAGCGTAAGTGTCATTTTTCTCATTCTGTGCAATACCCTGAATCATTTCAATAGCTAGTTGGACGTCCATGCTAATATAATCCTTATCAACAAAATGATGGAAAACCAGACCTGAATGATTATTCATCAACAAAGCAGCAATGTATCTGTCCGGTCCAATTTCCTCCGGATAAAAATTCTTCCATAATTCTATCATTTTATCGATGGCTTCTTTACCAAGCTTTTGTTTCTCAGTATTGCTCCTGTTTCTATAAAAACCATACAAATATGCCTGGCTGGCTTTCGAATTAGTTGAAGTTAAAGCTCTTTCAACAATCTCGAGCTGTTGCTCCGTAGTAGTTTCAACATTTCCTGTTAAACGTCCTATTGCGTAAGCCAGTTGAAATTCCATTTCCTGATTTGGGGGCACAGGCTCTTCAAGCAATAACTCAAGTGAACGAGTATTTCCCTTCTCTCCTAAAACAGAAACCAATCCCATATTAGAAGCATCACTAGCTATGAAAAGCTTGTTAAGTTGCTCAATATGCGCTTCAGAAAGTTCCTGCAACCAAAGAGAAGCCCATGCTTCTTTCAAATTAGCCTTCGATACTTCTTCAATAAGTCTATCAATATCTGACACCGGGGTGTTGATTAAAGCTTGCCACGCCTGAAGCATAACTCTGTCATTTTCATGTGATGTAAAGCTAAAAATTGCATCTGCATCTCTTTGAAATACAGCTTCATACAATCCAGGGTATTCCTGAGTCAATAGTCTTCCTGCTTCTTTTTTAGCAGGTTCACAAGCCATTATCAAGAGGATGGCTAAAAAAAGAAAAATATTTTTATACATGAATTGCACACATTTTTTGTTGACACTCACTAAAGAACTCCGTTTATTACACATACTTTACACATTAAGTAATATTACACTATGGATAATGCGCATTTAACCAGAAAACAGCAGGAATTTTTTAACTATATCGTTGAATATAAAAAAGAACACGATGTTTGGCCTACTTATCGTGAAATAGCTGAACATTTTGATTATCGTTCACCGAATAGTGTAACACAGAATATTCAAGCTCTTCTCAAAAAAGGATTTCTGATTAAGCGCAACGACGAAGAATACGATCTTCCATCTGAAAAGAAAAAGAATCTATTAGAAGAATATGACGATCAGGATGGAATCCCGATTCGTGGGCTCATTGCAGCAGGTTATCTGCAGGAAGCGGTTGAAGCCGATCTTGGTAAAATTACACTTTCCTCCCTTTTTCCTAATCTGGATCAACTATTTGCACTACGAGTCTCCGGTTTCAGTATGAAAGATGTAGATATTTATGATGGTGACTTAGTGGTTCTTATGGACACAGATGTTAAGAACGGTGATATCGGTGCGGTGCTTTACAATGGAGAAACCAGTCTCAAAAAGATTTATTGGGATAACAACGGGTTGCGACTTGAGGCAGCCAATGAAAGTTATGACGATATTCTTGTTGAACCGGATGTATTTGAAGAAGTACGAATTATTGGAAAATATATTGGTCACATAAATCGTCAAGGATTTCAGAGAGCAACTGCAAAAGTAGCTTAATTTAATTTTGAGTTACTTTTTTCCTTCTATAATGTCCGTCAAATACTGTAGCCCAGGTTTTGCCATAATCAGATGATTGTTCCCATACCTGGTTTACATAGTCATTAGATTTTTTATAGAAGCTTAATTTATTCTGCACCTCTTTACCCTCTCTGTTTAAAGTTAATGCTGTGTAATACATTGCTTGGTCTTCTTTATCATAAGTCCCCGAAAACTCAATTGGTATACCACCACTATCAATCCATTTTTGGTTCCACTCTTTGGTAAAGGGATTAAAATAGTTAAAGCTTTTTCCTGAATATCCCGGTGAAGCACTTGTCCAGTTTTCCATAATTACACAACTATTTAAAATCAGCTCTATTTTCGAATTTCCGACTACTTGATCATCAGCATTTTTTACTTCCCACTCTCCTACCCAAAAGTCAAATTGGCGATGCTGTTCAGAGGCACATGGATTTGCTTGCTGTGCACTTATACTGAATGAAAAGGCTAATACGATGAGAAAGAAAAAAAATGATTTCATCTTAATTTGACTAGATTAATAATTGCTCTTGACCAAATCTACATCAAAAACCTGAAAGCTTAATATCTACTTGTTTAAATCCTATCGGATTAATCAATTCTCAGGATCTAATTTATTACTGAAGATTTTTTTCTTTGTAACTAGAGGGAGTAAGTCCTGTATGTCTTTTAAATGCGAGACTGAATGTAGTTTTGTTATTAAATCCTGACTCTCTTGCAATCCCGAACATATTAAGGTGCTGGGATTTGTCCTCGAGTAATTTTTGAGATTGCTTGATTCGATATTCGTTTACAAAGAATGAAAAAGAAGTATTTAGTTCATCATTAATAACCTGCGATACATGATGTTTCGACTCATTAACAGCAATTGCAAGATCAATAAGTTTAAGATCACTTTTGAGATATACCTTGTCTTTTTCCATTAAGAGAGTAAGCTTCTCTTTCAATTCTTTAGCACTTTGTTCAGTTAATCCTGAATTGGAGTATTTTTCTTTTTCTAAATGTTCATCAATACTTCCTGACATAACCTCCGGAGACATATAACCGAAATATCCAATACCGTAGATAAAGAAACTCATGGCTACAGATATAGCATAATCATAACTAAGGTTATAACTGAACAGATAAACCATCACATAATACGAAGCAAAACTCAGCACAAAACCCAAAAAAGAATATTGCAGAACTCTTATCCAGCGGGAAGCAGAATCTGCTACTTTTTCCAAGTCTCTCTCTGATATCAATCTAAAAACTAACACTATATATAATAACAAATGCAGAACCATCACAATCGGGGCATAGCTATTGATATATACCTCCCAGCTTAGTAAAAACCCATTCTCAAAAACAAAGAAATCTCTATTGATTAACATATCAACTTTCACTGCCCCGGTTTGTAGATAATAGGGCAGTTGTATTATCAGATAGATTAGAAAAGGAAATAAATGGAAAACATCCTTTATACTAAGTTTATGTACATCAAAAAAGACTTTAACATAAAAATAAAATAGAGGTCCGAATAAAAAAGGAAAAGTAGTCGAAATTCTATTTATATGAGGAAAGATAAACCGATAGCCCGTCCAAAAAGCTACGTAATCGATTAATGACACTGAGAAGAGTAATACTATTATACCTAAAATAAAACGAGCTTTTTGCTTCGCTTTTAGAAATAATATTACTGCTAAAAAAATACCCTGAGCCGCCGCCAGTAGAAATATAATCGTCCAGTTATCTAGTGATGGTTCGGGCATTAGTTTAGATTAAGAAGATCTCTTTACCGTCTTAAGCTTTCCATTAGCATCTTTTCTGGCTTCATGAAGCTGAGAATCTTTGATCCAGGCACGTCCGCCATCATGTTGCAATCGTTTAGTATTCTTATATTTAAAAGCTTGTTTGTGTAGAGATGGTAATTTGCTCATTGTTTATTCTGTTTGATTAAAAGACGATTTAATTTAACAGTTCAAATATTAAAGAACAGATAGTTTTTTGCTTTGTTTTATGGCAACAATCACTTATCTTTGTAAGCTCTAAAATAATCCAAAAAAAGAAATTAAATCCCATGTACGCTATAGTAGAAATCGGCGGACATCAATATAAAGTAGCTGAGAAAGACGTTCTTTTTGTTGATAAGCAAAATTCAGATTCTGATTCCGTTACTTTTGACAATGTTCTTTTACTTAAAGATGACAAAGGCGCTGTAAAAGTTGGCAAGCCTGTTGTTGAAGGTGCATCTGTAACCGCTACCGTTCTCGAAACTGTTAAATCTGATAAAGTTCTTGTATTCAAGAAGAAAAGAAGAAAAGGATACCAGAAATTGAACGGTCACAGACAAGTGATGTCACAGATTCAGATTGAATCGATATCAGCTTCCGGAAGCACTAAAAAAGCTGCTGCTAAATCAGCACCTAAAAAAGAAGAAACTAAAACTGAAGCAAAAGCTGAGAAAGCACCTGCTTCTGATCTATCATCTCACACTGTTGCAGAATTGAAAGCAATGGCTTCCGACAGAGGACTATCAGGTTACTCTAGTATGAAGAAAGCTGAGTTAATAGAGCTATTAAGTTAATTTTAATTCCTAATACCTAAGTACAATGGCACATAAGAAAGGTCAAGGTTCTACTAGAAACGGACGAGATTCAGAAAGTAAACGTTTAGGCGTTAAGAAATTTGGTGGCGAGTTTGTTCGCTCAGGAAATATTCTTATGCGTCAAAGAGGTACAAAATTTCACCCAGGTCTTAATGTTAAGCGCGGTGGTGATGATACTCTTTTCGCAGTATCTGATGGTCATGTTAACTTCTCCATCAAATCAGGTGGCAGAAAGTTCATTAACGTAGAGCCTCTAAGCTAATTATTAGCACGAAAATTTAAGCCCCGTTCATATTTATGTGCGGGGCTTTTTTTATATCTTCTGTTATGAAAGATCTCATAATTCCGGGAAACGGATTACCCATTCGAACAATTTACTGCATTGGAAGAAACTATACGGAACATGCAAAAGAATTAAATAATCCGGTTCCCTCCTCCCCTTTAGTTTTTATCAAACCACAGAACGCTATTTGTTTCGATGAAGCTGAAGTAGTAATCCCTGCACAAAGTAACGACGTACATCACGAAGTTGAGTTGGTAGTCGCTATTTCAAAAACCGGAAAGAATATCGATCTTGAAAATGTAACTCACCACATATCGGGAATTGGCGTCGGTATTGATTTTACGGCAAGAGATATCCAACAAAAAGCTAAAGAAGCCGGGCATCCATGGACTGTTGCAAAAGGATTCGATAACTTTGCTCCAATAAGTTCATTTATTCCAACTGATAAAATTGAAAACCTGAATAATATTAAACTTCAACTTTCAGTTAACGGAACAAAACGACAATTTGGGAATACTTCTGAAATGATCTTTTCTATTAGCGAGCTTATTAGTTATCTGTCGGGGATTTTTACGCTAGTGCCCGGCGATCTCATTTTTACAGGAACCCCAAGTGGTGTTTCAGCCGTAAGTCATGGAGATAAGCTTTTTGCAGAATTAGGCGATAATCTGGCAACACTTTCAGTCTCGATAAAATAGTTTTGAAAAAAATAATTTTTGGTTTTCTTTTTCTGTTCACTGTTACTGATAGCAAAAGTCAGGATTCCACTTACATTTGGCCTACTAACTCCGGGCGTTTTTTAAGTTCTACTTTTGGCGAGACCAGATCTGCACATTTCCACGCAGGATTAGATATAAAAACCTGGGGAAGAGAGGGGTATAAAGTATATGCAACAAAAGATGGGGTCCTAAGCCGGTTACTAATCACCAACAAAGGGTATGGAAAAGCAATTTATCTTAAACACGAAGATGGTTTTTATACAGTCTATGCTCACCTTCAAAGATTTAATAAAGATTTCCAAGCTATTGCCGACTCTGTTAGACTACTAGACTATTCTTATACTTTTGAAGAGTTTCTAGAACCTGAAAATATCCAAGTTAAAAAAGGTGATGTCATAGGCTATACAGGATCAACCGGAGTAGGTCCGCCTCATTTGCACTATGAAATTCGAAATGCCGACAATCAACCTTTAAATCCTCTTTCATTTGATTTCTCTATTGAAGATACTTTAAGCCCTGTTTTCTCTTCAGTACTAGTTGAACCGCTTGAAATAAATTCAAGAGTTTCGAACTCTGTCTATCCTAAAACAATAAGACCAATAGCGACCAAAAACGACACAACTTATTTTGATACTGTTGCCGTCAATGGTAAAGTCGGTTTTTCTCCATATGTCTACGACAGAGCCAACGACGTTTACAACAAATATGCCGTTTATGAGCTAGCTCTGTTATTTAATGGTGACACACTATATCATGAACTATTGGATAGTTTTGATTTCTCAGAAACCGATGCCATGTTTTTTAATAGAGTGCCTGAACTAAATTCTGATCGCCGTAAATTTCAAAGACTGTTCCCGGCTAATCAATTTCTAAATCCATTCATTGTTAGTACAAATTTCAAAAGAACCTTATCGCCAGGTTTATACTATATAATTGCTAAAGATTATTACGGCAACCGCTCTGTTGCTGAGATCCCGATAAAAAAAGCTACCGATAGTTCAACCCATGCAATCAAAAACTCTTTTGAAAAATGGAACTATGATTGGGTCTCTATTGATGAAAGTACGAATGTAAATTTGAAAGATTTTTCTGAAGGAGTTTTGTGGGATTCTACAGCACAACATCGTATCCTTAATTATGGTGAATCCAGCATCAAAACTCTGGCAAGAATAGAACCTGAAAAATCTTATTCAATTATATCACCAAACCAAGCCATCAGATTGTTCGTTGAGCCCAATTCATTCTTTGATACCTTAAGTATTGTTCAGGAAACTATTGTTCAACCTGATTCAATTTCGTTTATACTAAAATCTCCCGACACAATTTACAGGAAACCTATTCGAATTCAATTGTATTTAGGTGAACATTTAAATGAAAAAAAGAATTTAAATTTATATAGCGTCACAGAAAATGGGAGACGAAATTTTATTGATTCTTGGATTACGGGGTCAACAATAAATGCTCTTATTGACTCTCCTGGAAACTTTACAGTATTGAGTGATACGTTAGCACCTGTTATATCTGATCCCCAAAAAATCAAACTTGGGGATGGTCAGAATTCATATTCTATTTTTACCACCGATGATCTTTCTGGAATTGATTATAAAACTGCACTTTTTATGATAGACGGAATCAGGGGTATAGCTGAGTATGATTATGAGAATGACTCTTTCTTGTTTTACCTTCCAAAAATAAACGTAAGTAAAGGATCATCTATATATTTCGAAGTGAAGGATAAAGCAGGAAATTATTCAAAGAAAAATTTCCTGCTTAGAAATTAAATAAATGCGATACAGCTGATTTCAACTAGCACGCTTTTTGGCAAAGTTTGTACAGCTACTGTTTCTCGAGCAGGTGGCTCTGCTTTAAAATAACTGCCGTATACTTCATTAACACTTCCAAAATCTCCCATGTCATCTAAAAATATAGAACACTTTATTACTTTAGAAAAGTTAGTACCTGCTTCGTTTAGAACAGCTTCTAAATTTTTCATTACTTGTTTTGCCTGATCCGTTGCATTATCTCCTACGATTTCCATTGTTTTTGGATCCAATGGTATTTGCCCGGAACAATATAAAACTCCATTATGGACAATAGCTTGGCTGTAAGGGCCTATTGCAGCAGGAGCCAGTTCTGTAGAAATTACTTTTTTCATAAATCTTTTTTCTCTTAGTTTTATTCTAATTATACACCTTCTTTTTTGCGGAAAGCGCTTTATATAGTTATTTTGTTAACTTATTAAAACCTTATGAAACCAACCACTATCAATTTCACTGATATGAAAAAGAATTTATTCAAACTTCTTTCTTTCTTAGTTCTCTCTACTTTAATAATTAGTTGTGGAGAAAAAACTAACCCTTTAATTAAAAAAGGACAGGATGGGATAAAGGCTCAAGATTATGATGCTGCAATCTCATCTTTAAACCAAGCAATTTTAGAAGACTCTACTAACGCAGATGCGTATTACTACAGAGGGGTTGCTTACGCTGAAATGGCTGAAGCAAATTCAAATGTTTCTGCTCGTAAAGACAGCTATATAAAAATGAGAGAAAGCCTCGAAATGGCGAACAAACTGTATCTTGCACAGGGTGTTAAATCTCTCCAATCAGTTGAATCTGAGTTGCTAATGAATAGAAAATGGGGAAAAGAGCACAATCAAGGAGTTCAATATGCGACTCAAGATGCTTCTCTGTCTACTGTTGATGAGCCATTTGAGTTAGCTGAAGATCACTTCGAAAACGCTATTACTATCAACCCGGATAGCTTAATAAGCTTAGAAGTACTAGCGGATGTATATCGTATAAATAATAAACCTGAAAAAAGCCTCCAAGCGTTTAAAGAATTAAAGAAAAAAAGTGATAGATCTGAGGCTTATGTTTACGATCGTATAGGAGCTTTATATCTACTTGAAGAACGATATGATGAAGCAAAAGACATTTTGATGGAAGGAATTGAAATGTACCCCGATTCAGTATTTCTGGTTCAAAAACTAGCTGATACTTATATGAATCTTGGAAATAATCAGGAATCTATTAAAGTGATTGAATCTCTTATTGAAAGAGATCCTCAAAATCCGCAATACCATTTAGTATTGGGTACACAGGTTTATATTATGGCCAGCAAAATTGACGACAAAGTTTCTGCGGAATATGACAAAATTTTCGAATTAGAAAGAGAACTTAGAAATCTTAACGGTGCTGAAAAACGTGCTACTGAAAAGAAGATTGCCGACTCGAGGAAAGAGATTGCTCAAGAATCTACACGTTCTGATGAATTAACAGAACGAGCAATTAATGAATTAAAACTTGTTATTGAGCTTCGCCCTGAAGACGCTACTACTTTCAACTCTTTAGGTATTATTTATCAAAATAGAGCTTCTTCTCTTTTTGATAAGCGAAACGCTACCACCGATAATGATGAAGCAGCAAGAATTGATACTGAAGCAAAAGAAAAACTTCGCACTGCAATGGGCTACTATGAAAAGGCAACCGAATTAGAGCCTGAAAATCAGGAATACTGGAAGTCACTTTTTCAAGTTTATACTCTCTTAGGTATGAACGACAAAGCTGAAGCGGCCATGGAAAAAGCGGGGATGTAAATTTTACACCCAAATTATTATTATATGAAAATCAGACTATTTACCCGATATGCAAGCTTTGTTCTTGCAATCGGGTTTTTTATTTCTTGTACAGGTTCTAAGTTTTCAGCAAATAAATTAATTGAAGAAGGTTCTTATGAACAAGCGTTAACTGAAATTTCTGCTGAGCTGGAAAAAAAACCTACCTCCTCCTTATATTTTCAAAAAGGAAGGGTTCATGGTTTAATTTCAGAAGAAGAACCAGTAGGGCAGCGTAGAACAGATTATTTAGATATGGTTGTTGCATTTGATTCTGCCAAGGTTCTAAGTTCAGAGAATGATTCATCTACCCTAAAGATGATCGACAGTCTAACATCTTACTACTGGGATAAGGAGCAAAAAAATGGCTTGCTATCTTATGAAGCTGATAATAATAGCCAGCTAGAATTAGCTATTAACCATTTTCAAAATGCTATTTCAATTAATCCAAATAAAATTGAAGCCTATAAATCTCTATCCATTGCATTTTATAATAACGACCAAATTGACCAAGCGATTTCAACACTGCAAGAGGCTGAGTCGATTGGAAGTTCTGATTTAGAGATCTATGAAAGTCTAGGATTTCTATACTTAGAGATTGGAAACCCTGAATTATCCGTAGCCAATTATGAAAAAGCGAATCAAAACCCCTTAAAGAATAAAAATATAGCGTTTGGACTTGTCAATGCCTACATAAGTCAGGATATGACTACTCAAGCAATTTCTTTTTTAGAGAAGTTGACTCTGGAATATCCTAATGAATCCAAATTACATAATGTATATGGTACACAACTATACATTCAGGTATCTGCTCTATTTGATGAATTTAAAAGTTCTTATGCAAACAATGATACAAGCTCTGTCAATAATTTCAGAGTTGAAATTGAGGGTGTTTCCGAGAAATCTGAAAATCAGTTAATTGAAGCCTATAAGATGAATGATTCAAATATTGAATACATCGAAAGTTTAGCTGTGTTTTATAACAACATGTCAGGAAATTATTTTTCTGTACATTCTGTAGCTTTTGATAGTCATAAGCAATCCATTAAAGACAAAGCACTATCTTTAACTGATTTTGCTATCACATACTACAAGCAACTAGCTGATTCAAGCAACCAAAATGAAGCTTATACAGAAAAAATTAAAAATTTAACTTCACTTAAAGAAAGTTGGACAAACCAATAATGCGTTTCAATACAAAAACAATTCATGCTGGCCAAAAGAACGAAGAGACTTCAGGAGCTGTAATGCCTCCGATCTTCCAAACTTCAACTTATGCACAGTCCGCTCCAAATGTTCATCAGGGATATGACTATGCCAGAGTTGGAAACCCAACCCGAACTGCTCTTGAAAAAATGATTGCAGGACTTGAGGGAACAGAATCTTGCGCTTGTTTTGCTAGCGGTGTTGCGGCTATGGATGCTCTGCTCAAAATGTATCGTCCCGGTGATCACATTATTGCTTCTGATGATTTGTATGGTGGATCATATCGATTATTTACATCCGTATTTGAACCCTATGGAATTGAGTTTTCCTTTATTGATATGACGGATTTAGATTTGGTCCGAAATACCGTAAAACCAAACACAAAAATGTTTTGGATCGAGACTCCAACTAATCCACTACTTAGAGTTGTTGATATCAAAAAACTCTCTGATATTGCTCATGAAAGTAATGCCTTAGCTATAGTAGATAATACTTTTGCTTCTCCTTATTTACAGCGCCCTGCTGAGCTTGGCGCAGATGCAGTACTTCATTCTGCCACAAAGTATTTAGGTGGTCATTCAGATGTGATACATGGAGCTGTTGCAACATCGAATAAAGAAATTTTAGACAACCTTTTATTTCAGGTAAAATCTACCGGAGCTGTACCCGGTCCCATGGATTGCTACTTAGTTTTAAGAGGCATAAAAACTCTTTCGGTTCGGGTTGAAAGAGCTGTAGATAATGCTAAAAAAATTGCCGCTTTTTTAGATTCTCACTCTAAAGTTAGTGAAGTACATTATCCTGGATTACCCTCTCATCCTCAGCATGAACTTGCAAAAAAACAAATGGATGATTTTGGCGGAATGGTTTCCTTTTCTTTAAAAGATGATTCTATAGAAGCCGCTTCAAAGTTCATGGCAAGTACAACAATTTTTACTCTTGCAGAAAGTTTAGGGGGAGTTGAATCTCTTATAAGCCACCCGGCTTCAATGACTCATGGGTCTATTCCAAAAGAGCATAGAGAAAAAGCTGGATTGAAAGATTCTCTTATAAGGATATCTGTAGGTATCGAAGATATTGAGGATCTTCTTCAGGATTTAGAACAAGCTTTTTAACAAAACCTTTTTTCCTTTTTTTGTAATTTTAAAGCGTAAAAAAGCGCTTTTTAAGAATTTTTAAAATTAAGATATTTATCATGCGAGATGTAGTAATTGTTGAAGCAAAAAGAACTCCAATTGGAGCATTTGGTGGAAGTTTAGCATCATTTACCGCTCCTGAGCTTGGGAGCACAGCTATTATTGAACTATTAAAAGCATCAGGCATTGCTCCGGATGAAGTTCAGGAAGTAGTGATGGGTAATGTTTTAACGGCAGGAATAGGACAAGCACCAGCCAGACAAGCTGCATTAAAGGCAGGCCTTTCTCAAAAAACACCAAGTACAACTGTCAATAAAGTATGTGCTTCCGGCATGAAGGCTATTATGATAGCCGCTGATCAAGTTCGGCTTGGAGATGCTGATGTTGTAGTTGCGGGAGGTATGGAAAGCATGAGCAATGTGCCCTATTACTTACCTAAACATAGATACGGATCTAAGTACGGTCATGTACAAACAGAAGATGGCATTTTAAAAGACGGACTTTGGGATGTTTATAATGATTATGCAATGGGTAACGCTGCCGAAGTTTGCGCTAAAGAGTGTAATATTAGCCGAGAAGAACAAGATGATTTCGCAGTAGAATCTTATAAAAGAGCGCAGAATGCTTACGAAAACGGTTATTTTGACAATGAACTAATTAAAATCAAAGTAACTGATCGAAGAGGAAACGTAACTATTGTTGATAAAGATGAAGAAGTAGGAAGAGTAAATTTTGAAAAGATACCTACTTTACGGCCTGTTTTTGATAAAGAAGGAACTGTTACAGCAGCCAATGCCTCCAGCATTAATGATGGCGCTGCAGCAGTATTAGTAATGAGTGCTGACAAAGCCAAAGAATTAGGATTAACTCCTATTGCAAAGATATTAAGCCATGGAAGTGCTGCTAAAGCACCGGAATGGTTTACAACTGCGCCTTCTGATGCTATTCCTATAGCACTTAAAAAAGCTGGTTTATCTACAAAAGAAATTGACCT
>Ga0189291_100283_pt1 | contig 27032 bp, 22 predicted proteins | sample UW1redminimetaG_FD_130331 | JGI IMG/M metagenome (GOLD analysis project Ga0189291, IMG submission 130331) | Marine microbial communities from the Costa Rica Dome - UW179B-red mini metaG | ecosystem: Environmental > Aquatic > Marine > Oceanic > Photic zone | place: Costa Rica: the Eastern Pacific... | reverse complement strand
TACAAATTTTTGGCGGACGTGAAGAAGCTATGCATGGAGCTGCAAAAGTTGCTCTCAACAATAATCCTGATGTAGTTGATATCAATTTTGGATGCCCGGTATATAAAGTAGTTAACAAAGGAGCCGGTGCTGCTTGCCTCAAAGATCTGGACATGATGGAACGAATGGCAGGAACTGTAGTTGATGCAGTAACTGATAGACCGGTAACCGTAAAAACCAGACTAGGATGGGATGATGACACCATCAAAATTCAGGAAGTGGCTTTGATGTTGCAAAAATTAGGTGTTAAAGCATTGACTGTTCACGCAAGAACACGTTGCCAAAAATATAAAGGCGATGCAGATTGGGAATGGCTCAAAAAACTTAAAAACACTCCCGGACTTGAAATCCCGATTATTGGAAACGGCGATGTAACTTCTCCTGAACTAGCCAAAAAAATGTTTGATGAAACAGGAGTTGATGGAGTTATGATCGGTCGTGGAGCCATTGGTAATCCATGGATATTTCAACAATCCAGACATTATCTGGAAACGGGGGAATTACTACCTGAACCTACCCTTGAAGAAAAACTAAATGTTTGCGCTGAACAACTGCGATTATCTGTAGCTCATCAGGGTGAAAAATACGGTGTGATAATAATGAAGAAGCATTATGGCCAATACCTAAAAGGAATCAGGAATGGCAAAAAACTCCGCATGCAACTTATGGACCACTCTACTATAGACCCTATTCTTGAGATCTTGCTTAATTTCAAAGAAGAAGATTCGTTTGCTTTGGCTTGAAGAATTAAGCTATTAAAACACGAACACACTAAAAAATTAATCCAGCCTTTTGTGACCTTACGTTTTCAAAACTATCACTCTGAAAATCTTCGGTTTTTTGTAACTTTTCATTGTCTAACAAGTGTACTGAGTGTTAAACTTAACTAAATTAACTTTCTCTTAATGCTTCGGTTCTTTTTATTCTCTGTTCTTCTATTTTCCTGTACCCCAGCAAATCAAAAAAATAAACTAGAAAAACTAAAAGACTATGAAGGTCTCTATGAGTACGTTAACGGCACCACTTTAACGCTTCAGTTATCACCGCCCGACACAACTTTATATGCCATTATTGATGGAGCTAAATATCCTCTTTTTCATCATAATGCAGATACCTTTCTGAATAATCAAAAAGACAAAGTTGTTTTTAACAGAGACACCAATCAACAGGTTTCAAGTTATTCTGTAGATGGATCTATTTTTAGTCTGCTTTCTAAAAAATTTGAAGGAATGGAAATGGAACCAAGAAGTGACATTGAAAACGATCCAGATAGATATAAATACCAAATTCCTGCTGAAATTAATGACGGACTTCAAGTTGGAAATCTGAATAATGAATTCACAAAACCTGAACTTATCAACGACATGGTTAAGAATACCATTGCTTATAATTATCCCGATGTTCACAGTACACTGATCTACAAAAATAACAAACTTGTTCTTGAAGAATATTTTTATGGATATGACCGATCAACACCACACCAACTAAGATCAGCAACTAAAGTCTTATATGGCACTTTGCTTGGAATAGCAATTGATAAAGGTTTTCTAAAAAATGAAGACGAACTAATACTCCCTTATTTCCAAGACGATTATGAAACCATTAAAAACCTTGATGAGAGGAAAAGAAAAATAACCATCAAAGATTTTCTGACTTATCAGCATGGAATGGATTGCGAAAATAATAATCCAAGAAGTAAAGGGAATGAAATGTCTATGATGCAAAGTGATGACTGGGTCAAATATACTTTAGACCTTCCAATGGTTAGCGAACCGGGTAAATCTTCTTCCTATTGTACCGGTATTGCTTTGACGATCGGAAAACTTATCGAAAAAGTTACTGAACAAGACTTAGAAACATTTGCGAAAGAAAACCTATTTGATAAACTCGGAATAGAAAACTATAGTTGGCGGTTTGCCCCTGACTCATCAAGCCGAACTACTTTCAGTCAAAAATCTCTAACACCAAGAGAGATGATAAAATGGACACTATTGTATAAAAACAAGGGTAAATGGAATGGTGAACGAATTATCTCAGAAGATTGGGTGGATAAATCTTTCTCAACTTATGGCTCTGGTGAATTTGGCTATCTCTGGGAACATAAATATATAATGGTTGATGGCAAGAGGTATGATTCTTATATGGCTTCAGGAAACGGAGGTCAAAAAATTAATCTCTGGCCGGAACTGGATATGATCACGGTGTTTACAGGCGGAAATTATAACTCCTATATGTTGTACGGTGTTAGCACTCCGCCAAACAGAATGATACCGGGCTATATTCTTAAAGCAACATTTTAGTAGTTTATAAGCCTATAAAAGCTAATTTATTTGAGTATTGAAGCTAAATTGTACGCCTAAACTGTAATACCCTGGATCATAGCTAAATCCTACTTCCTTGAGAGCCTGAGCACTGCCAATTTGGAATTCAAATTTCATAGCATCCATTCCAAATCTTAGAAAGAAAGACCGCTCCAGAAACCATTCTTCCTTTGAATCTGACTCAAATACCTGATAACCAGTCAGTATAACTTCCCCAAAATCTATGTAACTTATTTTTGGAGATATCCCAACTTGAAAATCCCCTTTTTTGAAGGCTAAATTTGTTAGAGCAGAATATTTACTGTATCTGCCATACCCATATATTTCTCTGATTTTATTATCAATAACTGTTTCATTCCTTTCTTCACCTTCGCCTTCTCCATACCCTAATATAAACTCAATATGGCTACGGTCATTGTTATAAGGATTTATAACAAGCGCACCTTCTAAATATTTATGGTTTTGAAAATGTTCACTGTTACTTTCAGAACTTGATATTAAGGCATTGCCTTCCTTATTCATATAAGTTCCATATATACTTATTCCTATAACATCAGATAAAGCATAAGCTGCTTGAAGGTTACTCCCATTGTCACCCGTATTTCCTGCAATTCTCATATCACCTTTTTCCTCAAGTAAGTGAGTTTGGTGAGGAGTAGGAACATAGATATCGGCATTACATGCTAAAAATGACAGGCAGAACAGTGCAATAATTATATTTAAAGAATTGTTTTTCAAGATGGTATAGACTTGATTCCATATCAATATGAACCACTTTTTTGTAAAAGTAAATGTTTTGAATCTTTTTTTTTACTTCGCCGTAATCTTAACTGCGCATTAAACAAGGAGCTCTCATGTTAGCAAGATTGGCACGTGTTTTGAAATCTTTTTTAGGTGCAGCCGGAGTTGCTGCATCGCCTATTAAAGCAATTACCGGAATCGTAGTTAGTATTATTATTCCCTACTTACTCTACGCATTTTTAGGTGGCTTCGGTATCGCTCTAATTATTTTCGGTATCGGTTGGGGAATCTGGTATTTTGTAAAAAAGAAAGAACACTAAAGATCTATTTTTACTGGTACTTTTGGAAGCCTCGAGTCCCTACAAGAAATTACTTCAGATGGATAATATTGTAATGAACCATTATAGTTTAAATACCCTTTTTGTAATGTCATTCTAAATTCTAGTGTGTCTTGGCTTGAAAAAGCTTTTTCTCTCTCTTTCAATGGTTCATCATTCTGCAAAAACTCAATTTTTTTCATTTTTGGAGGGATTTTACCAATAGCATTAACCCCAAGGCTTTCAGTGAAAAGCAAAATAAACTCACCATCAAATTTATGAAAAACAGACACACGATCGTTGTTCACTTCAGCGCTAATAGATACTGATCCACATTGTAAATTTTCAATTAAATATGATGTTTTATTGTTCACATACAATTCTTTCCCAGATGAGCAACCCCAAAAAACAGAAATTGCGACTAATTTTAAAACTAAAAATTTGGTTTTATCGATCATATTTTAATAAAGTAATTTATTGATCATAAAAAAAGCCATTCCAAATACTCAGAATGGCTTTTCAGTTTCTATAAAAGATCAACCTTAAGCAAGTTGTGCATCTAACTGCTTGGTCAAATGTGGTTTTGGAACGGCTCCAACGATCTGGTCGACAACTTCGCCATTTTTGAAAATCAACAACGCAGGAATACTTCTGATTCCATACTTCACTGAAATTTCTGGATTATTGTCTACGTTTACTTTTCCGATCTTGGCTTTTCCGTCATATTCGCCAGCCATCTCTTCAACTACCGGCCCGATCATGCGGCATGGCCCACACCATTCTGCCCAAAAATCGACCAATACAGGCTTATCTGAGTTCAATACTTCAGATTCAAAATTGCCGTCAGTAAATTCTATTGCTTTTCCCATTGTTCAAAAATTAAATTAATGTCTTTATTAACTGGGCTTAATATGCGAATAATTCTACCAACTAATCACATTGTTTGTAATTATCATGTTCATCGCACCCCTTTATGAGGCGCCCATCACCAACTCAACACTCTCCTCGCCCAACACATTCCTTAAACCTTTCATCAGTTCATCGTTTGGATCTACCACAAAATTCCTCACATTCATTCTGATCGGACCATTTGCCTCTTTACTGTGTACAGTCATTTTAACCATGGTACTACCTTTGTTGGTTGAAAATAACGTTTCCATTTCACTTAAAGCATCTTCGCTTAGCATAGCGGTATCAACCTGAAGTTTTAGTTTCAAATTGTCTTGATATTTTTCTCTGAGATTTTCTATACGTTCAATGTTATTTACAATTACACTGTCCCCTCTTTCCCGTTTTACGAACTTACCAGAAACAAAGATTACGTTATCAACTTCCAGAAGTGTAGAAAATTGATCGAATTGCTTACTAAATACAGCCAATTCCATAGAAGAATGAAGATCCTCTACCTGAAGAAAAGCTATTGGTCTACCCTTTCTGTCGGTTGCCTGACGTTTACTCGTAATTATAGCAATAAATCTAATCGTAGACTCATGCTGAAGCTTGTTCATACTTTCATCACTAAGATTTTGCTTTCCAAATAGCTTAATGTCTTCTTTATATTTTGTAAGAGGATGACCGCTCAAATAAAAGCCGATCAGCTCCCGCTCATTATTCAATCGCTCAATGCTACTCCATTTAGGAACGGGTTTTAACTTAGGTTCCTGCGACATAGCTCCTTCAGCTCCTCCTCCAAACATATTTACCTGACTCAATCGATCTTCTTCCTGCTTTCGGGCTCCATACTGTAAAATATCTTCTACCCCCATCATCAATTGAGCTCTGTTGTCGTCCAACTCATCAAATGCACCTGCGGCGATCAAGCTTTCCAACGTTCTTCTATTGCAAGCTCTAGAATCAATTCTGGCTGCAAAATCAAAAATACTGGTAAATAATCCTTTGGATTCTCGTTCTTCCACAATCTGCTTGATAGCTGAAGAGCCAACTCCTTTGATAGCTGACATTCCATACTGAACCCGTCCTTCTTTTGAGACGAATTTCCCACGTGCAGTATTTATATTCGGTGGATCAACTTCTATTCCCAAACGATGACATTCTTCTATAAATGAAGCTACTTTTTTGATGTCACTCATATTATGGCTCATTACCGCAGACATATACTCAGCCGGATAATTTGCTTTGAAATACATCGTGTGGTAAGCAACTACAGAATACGCCGCTGAGTGAGATTTGTTAAATCCATAACTTGCAAACATCTGCATTTTCTCAAATACGGAAATTGCCGTTTTTTCATCCACACCCTGGGCTTTTGCACCTTCGATAAACTTCGGCTTTTCAGCCTCCATTACTTCGTGCTTTTTCTTACCCATCGCTCTTCTAAGCAGATCTGCTCCACCAAGCGTGTAACCACCCATTTTCTGTGCAACATTCATGATCTGCTCCTGATAGATCATGATTCCAAAAGTCGGCTCCAAAATATCTTTAATCAGTTCATGGTCGTATTCTGATTTTTCAATCCCATGCTTTCGTTTGATATAATCCGGAATAAACTGCATCGGGCCCGGTCGATATAAAGCGTTCATCGCAATCAAATCATTGATCGTGGTCGGCTTTAGGTCTTTGAGATACTTCCGCATCCCCTCACTCTCGAACTGAAAAGTACCTAATGTTCCACCTTGTTGATAAAGCTTGTACGTTTTTTCATCATCTAAAGAGATTTCATCCAGATCATATTCCTTTCCATGATTTTCTTTCACATAGGCAATAGCGGTTTTCAGAATAGAAAGTGTTTTCAGGCCCAGAAAATCCATCTTCAGCATTCCTGCATTTTCTATGACACTCCCATCAAACTGAGTTACATACAGATCTGCATCTTTTGCCGTACTTACAGGAATATACTCAGTGAGTTTATCCGGAGCGATAATTACACCAGCGGCATGAGTTCCGGTGTTCCGAACTGAACCTTCCAGAACATGCGCCATCTTCAGAGTTTCGGCTTCCAGCCCTTCCCCCGCTTTGATATCGCGTAATTCTTTTACTTCTCCAAATGCGTCATCCAGCGACGTTCCCGGACGTTCTGGAATCAGTTTTGCCAGTCTATCCGCATCAGATAGTGGCAGATCTAGCACTCTTGCTACATCACGTACCGATGATCTGGCCGCCATTGAACCAAAAGTGATAATATGAGCTACTTGATCTTTTCCATATTTATTAACTACATATTCAATTACTTTCTGCCGACCATCATCATCAAAATCAATATCAATATCCGGCATAGAAACACGCTCAGGATTCAAAAATCGCTCAAATAGCAGATCGTACTTCAATGGATCAATATTTGTGATTCCTGTACAATAAGCTACTACTGAGCCTGCAGCTGATCCACGTCCGGGGCCAACATAAACTTCCATATCTCGAGCAGCTGCAATAAAATCCTGAACAATTAGGAAATAACCGGCAAACCCCATATCCGAAATAATTCCCAGCTCAAGTTCGATTCGGCCTTTCACCTCTTGATTAAAATCTTCATATCTGGTTTTGGCACCTTTCAAAGTCAGGTGTTTTAGATATTCATCTTCCGACTCAAATCCTTCGGGTAATTCAAAATTTGGAAGAATTACATCTCTAGAAAGTTTTATGGGTTCGATTTTATCGACGATCTCTTTGGTCGCTAAAATTGCTTCCGGCATATCCGGAAATAATTCCTTCATTTCTTCTGTAGTCTTGAAATAGAACTCGTTATTCGGAAATCCCCATCGAAAATCCTTTCCCCGACCTATAGGGGTACTTTTTAACTTACCGTCATCAATACAGATTAATGCATCGTGAGCTTCTGAATCTTCCTGTTCCAGATAAAAAACATTATTAGAAGCAACCAATTTAACATCATGTTTTTTGGAAAATTCTTTAAACACCTCATTCACTTTGTGCTCTTCATCCAATCCATGATTGATCACTTCGAGGTAAAAATCTTTCCCGAAAATACCTTTCCACCACAGCAGAGCTTCCTCTGCATATTCTTCCCCTTTATTAAGAATCAAGTCAGCGAGTTCGCCTCGAATTCCACCACTTAAGCAGATCAGATCTTCAGCATATTCTTTGATCGCCTCTTTATCTACACGAGCAAATTTATAATAATATCCCTCTGTGAAACCTATAGAGCTTAATTTCGCAAGATTCTTATAGCCGTTTTGATTCTTAGCCAATAGTGGAATCTGATATCTTTTGTCTCGATTATCTCTGGTAAATTTTTTGGTGTGACGATCTTCCACTACATAAAACTCACATCCAACAATAGGTTTTATTCCTGCATCATTTGCAGCAGCTACAAAAGAAAAAGCTCCATACATATTTCCCAGATCTGTCAACCCTACCGCAGGCATTCCTTCTTTTTTCGCTTTAGCAACGAGATCTTTTATTCCTGCGGTTGCCTGGAGTACCGAAAATTTTGAATGGCAGTGTAAGTGAGTAAAAGCTACATCTTCGTCAATCTCAATGTTGAGTTCGATCTCATCCTCAGATGATTCTGTTTTTTCTACTTCTTCATCTTTTTTTTTAATCCGGGAAGGTGATCTCAAATCTATATAGTTCTCCCTCTTCATATAGCTGGCTGATGAATTGTACAGCTTCGCGTCCATCGGGAAGTTTACTTTGGTAACACCACGATGCACCATTTCAAGAAATATTCTTGCCGTCGCTTCTACATCAGCGGCTGCATCATGGGCATCTTCAAATCCTTTATCGAATAATTTCCAGTGTAGCTCTGTAAGTGTTGGCCATTTATAACCTCTGGCGCCTTCTATCTTACAAAAATTTGTGCCGTCATCTTTGGTATCGATCTTCGCCTTATCCATAATGGCAGAAGGAATCTTCTTTCTAATGTATTCCGCACCCATGATCTTCTCATCAAAGCTCACATTATGTCCGATCAGAAAATGGGCTTTATCCATGGCTTTACGAAATTCATGGAGTACCAATTCCAGATCTTCGCCTTCTTCCTGAGCACGTTTTGTTGAAATTCCGTGTATCTTTTCGGAGTTAAAAGGAATAGTAAAACCCTCAGGCTTAACAATAAAATTACCGCTTGAGAGCAGTTTCCCTGTTTCATCATGGTGCTGCCAAGCAAGCTGAACCAATCTTGGCCAGTTTTCAAGGTCTGTGATGGGTGCTGAAAAGTTTTGTGGGAGTCCGGTGGTTTCGGTATCGAAGATTAAATACATGCCTTATAATAATCATATCATTAAATAGTTAGTAGTTTGTATTATGGATCTTTGATTTTATCTTCTATGAAACGTGAATCCTTTTCACATAAATTTATTTACGACATGAAAAAACTATTATTTACTATATCATTTTTACTTATTGGGAGTCAATTTTCTTTTGCTCAATTAGATTTCAACGATTTTTTGAAGACTTTACCAATCTCTTCAACCGGAACTAATTTTGCTGAAAAACAAACTACTATAGTAAAAGGTAATCCTTACCTATCAGAAACATGGACTCAAGGACATTTATATGCAGGAGGCAAAAAATCTAAAGCCATGCCAGTACGTTACAATTTGGCTGAAAAAGCATTTGAAGTTCAAACCTACAGAGACGTAGTACTGATTGATGCCTATCGGTTAGATAAAGTTGAATTAATGACTCCAAAGAAGAAAGTGTTTAAAAATGGTTTTGCATCAGATCTTGATGAAGACATTGATAAAACAACTATGTTTCAAGTAATTTATGACGGCAACGTAAAAATACTCAAGAAGGACTATGTTAAGCTTATCAAAGCTGTTGCTACCTATGGCACTGCTAACAAAGAAGATGTCTACAAAAAATACTCAAAATATTATTTTTACAATGAAAATAAAGAATATGACGATATCAAGCTTAAAAGAAAAGACATTGTGAGAAAATTTGATAAAAAGAATCAAAAAGCTATTGAAAAATATGCCAAAGAAAATAATCTGAAATTTGACAACGAAGTACACTTATCTGCAATACTTACATATGCTGAGTCTTTATAAACTACCTTTAAGCTTTATAATGTATACTTTAAAGCTCTTTCGATTGGAAGAGCTTTTTTTGTTTTAAGTAGTTAGATTCCATCTAATCAAAAAAGATCCTGAAATGACCTTAACTCAACTCTCATATATCGTTGCTGTAGATAAATACAGGCACTTTGCAACTGCCGCTCAAAAAATTTATATCACCCAACCAACCCTAAGTATGCAAATACAAAAGTTGGAAGATGAACTGGGGGTTTTAATTTTCGATCGATCCAAATCTCCGGTTGTACCAACGGCTATGGGTGAGCAGATCATTGAACAAGCTAAAGTCATTTTAAGTGGCTCAAAGCATATTGAAGATATGGTTTCTGTTACAGATGGTGAACTTCGAGGTTCATTTAGAGTAGGGATTATTCCAACTATTGCTCCTTATTTGGTCCCTTTGTTTCTGAAGCCATTCGCCGAAAAACATCCAAATGTAAAACTGGTTTTCGAAGAAGCACTAACCAGTGAAGTTTTGGAAGGTTTGCACGAAGACCATTTTGATGTTGGAATTATTGCTACTTCTACCAATCAACATATTTACGAACATGAACTGTTTTCAGAACCATTTTTAGGATACCTGTCTCCGGGACATGAATTCTCTTCAAAAGATAAGCTCTGTATTGATGACCTGTACTCTCAGGATCTTTGGTTATTGAATGAAGGACATTGCTTCCGCGATCAAACGATAAAACTTTGTAAGAAGACTAACGATAAGCTTCAACATTCCAATATTTCTTTCGAAAGCGGGAACTTAGAAACACTAAAACGTTTAGTGGAACAGGATTATGGAATTACCCTTATGCCTTATTTGGCAATGCAAGATCATGATACCCGTTGTGCAAATGGAGTGATCAAAGAATTTATGGAGCCAGTTCCTACCAGAAAAATTCGTTTGGTATACAGTCGGGAGTTTTTAAAACAGAATATTGTAAATGCCTTTGTTGAAACTATCAAAGATTCTGTCCCGGATGAATTGAAAGCAGACAAAGAAGAAATAGTGGTTGATTAATCATGTCACGACTAGAACAATCATTTAAAATATTCTCCAAGCAGGGCGTAAAGTTTTTACTGCTTGAATTGGTGGTTGTTTTTCTGGGAGTGTATCTGGCTTTTTTGTTTCAAAGCTACAGTGAGGATCAAAAGTTAGAGACTGAGAAAGAAAAGATTATGATCGGTTTAAAAGACGATTTGGAATATTTCAGAGTGTTCTTCCCCGGATTAAGCGGAAGCATGAAGAGTACCATTTCTGAATGGGAAGAATTGATTGAAAATGATACCTACCGGAATTTTTCTGGTTGGAGATTCATTCAACCTCAGTACGATTATACTGTTGTTGAATACGCATTGAATGCGGATGCCGAAGTTATTGACTTCGATATGAATTCAGATCTTTCCAAATTATATACAGAATTAGAAAAGCTTCGCCAGGCGGAAGAACTGATCACACAAATTGCCTTGAATTATAAAGATGTGCCTTCGAATCTGGAACGAACTTCAGAAGTTCAGCTTGTACACGCCAGTAATTTGTTAAATCTGAAAAGGTTGAAAGCCAGAGCTACTGACAGAGTTGCCATTATGGATAGAATAGCAGAGCTGTCTGCTTTAAATCTTGAAAGAGTTAATGATGAGTTCTCTGACAAAGAACGAAAAGAAATAGAACTACTTCTTATCAGCAAAAGGGAAATTCCGGATACCCAACAGGAAAAACAGTATTACTTCAGAGCTCTGAAAAATTACTTCCCTCATTTTACGGACGAAGAAATTAAAGAAGTACTGAAGATAGAGTAGGTAATATTCTCACTTTATTCAAAAAAAACTACTATCCCCAAAAACCTCATAATGAGTAACTTTTTCAGGAAAGTCGATTAAGTACTGCTTGTCTTCCGTATAATATTTTGCGCTCTCTGCATCTTCTCCTGCAAAATTCTTGATCACTTCCATGTTTTCCCAGAATGTAATCAATTCGAAATAAGCATAATGCTCATCTTTTCTGCGTAGAAAGGTAAGCTTCACAAAACCCTCCGTATTTTTATAATTCGGAATGGCACGTTCCTTCATAAAGGTTGTGTATTCCTCAAAATGTTCGGGTTTTGTACGTCCTTTCCAAATACGCGCAATCATAGAATTCTCCTTTTCGATTTATACACTGTTTTAGCACCTCTTGTTAAAGTTTATCTTTAATCAAAAGACAAACCCTACTCCTCTTCATTTTTTCTGAATAACTTTTCAAAACTATCATAAACGGCTAAATGAAGTACATCGCCATGACTTTGTTCCTCGAAAAATTCAAAGTAAAGCGTAGTGTTTTCTCCTGATTCTTCTTTCAGTTTACTGAACAAACTGTTTGCATCTCTTTCCATAATCTCGCCTTCTTTACCTACTGCGATATAGATAGATTTTTCCGCCTTGTATTTCGTCGGCTCCCAAGAAAGCAACGACTGGTCATCCCACCACAAACTCGGGCTGGCGATAATGTAATTATCAAATAAATCCGGTTTTTTAAATAGTATTTCAGTTGCCAGTAATCCACCCAAAGACTGCCCGATGATACTTTCTTCTCCGTTTGTTTGATACTGCTCCTGGATCAAGGGCTGAAGTTCTTTTTCTATGAACTCAATAAAGGTTTCAGAAGCTCCGGCTGTGGGAAAATCTTTTTTATCAATTTCGATGGTTGTTGGATAGGTGAAATCTCTTCGCCTGTCAACATTCCCAATTCCAACTACTATGGTTTCGGGAATGAGCTCAATCCATGGAAAAGAACCAAACTGAACCAATCCGGCTATATGAATAAAATCCTCATCTACAGATCCATCCAGCAGGTAGATGACAGGATATTCTTGTCCGATGTTAGGATCATATCCATTTGGAAGATACACATTGAGTACTCTGTTTTCATCCAGGATTTCAGAATAGATTTCCAGAGATTCCCCTATCACAAAAGGTTTTTTATCGATTACTGAATCATCGTTCTGAGCGAACAATGAATAGCTTATACAGAACACGAAACACAATGCAAAGAGTGAAATGGTTTTCATTTTAGAATACCGAGATTGGTTAGAGGTCTTAGTAATCAATATAACTTACAGAAGAAATTGGTGATCTTTTAACTATAACTCAGCAAAAACTTCATGATGAGTAACCTTTTCAGGAAAGTCGATTAGATACTGCTTGTCTTCCGGATAGTATTTTGCAATCTCTGCATCTTCTCCTGCAAAATTCCTGATCACTTCCATGTTTTCCCAGAATGTAATCAATTCGAAATAAGCATAATGCTCATCTTTTCTGCGTAGAAAGGTAAGCTTCGCAAAACCCTCCGTATTTTTATAATCAGGAATGGCACGTTCCTTCATAAAGGTTGTGTATTCCTCAAAATGTTCGGGTTTTGTACGTCCTTTCCAAATTTGTGAAATCCTAAATAACCAATAATCTCATTCCTCTAAATAACCAATAATCTCATTCCTCTAAATAACTCTCCAGTCTATCAAAAGTAGAACCCCAGCCATTTCTAAAACCCATTTCTTCTTGCTGCAGAAGATATTCTTCGGATTTATGACTTACTGAAAACGTCATTTTAGTTTTATCTCCTAAATCTTCGAATAAAACCGTGAGCACTACATCAACCGTCATTGGTTTAAAATCTGCGGATGTCACCAGTTTTTCCGGCTCTTTTATCTCAATAAATGTTCCTTCGGTAACAAAAGCATTTCCATCCGGCATCATCATTGTGTATTTCCAACTTCCGCCTTCTTCGAAGTTCAATTCTTCCACTTTGGTGTTCATACCTTTTGGTCCCCACCAATTCACTAAATGTTCGGCTTGGGTCCATGCATCCCAAACTAATTGTCGGGGAGCGTTAAAAGTGCGAACCATAGTGGCTACTCGAGGGTCATTAGCTTGAGTTCTTTCCATTTTCTTCTTTGTTTTGTTTTGATTGAAGTTGTTCTAAGTACATTTCAAAAGAGTCCAATCTTTGTTCCCATAACTCCCGGAAAGGATCGATCCAGTTAGCTATTTCGGACAAAGTATTGGGCTTGATGATGCAAAATCGCTCACGACCTTGTTGTTCGATAGCCACCAACCCGCACTCATTCAGAATTTTGATGTGACGAGAAATTGCCGGGCGACTGATATCAAATCGCTCTGCAATGGCATTCAAATTCAATGGCTCTTCTGATAATATCTCAATGATCTCCCGTCGAACCGGATCAGCAATTGCCTGAAATACATCTCGTCTCATAAATACAGTTGGTAATTTTAAAATGTAACGAATTGGTTACAAATATATATGTAACTGAATTGTTACGCAAATTTTAATTCCACCCCGTACCGAAGTTCTAATTCTCTGGAAAACTGCCGACTTCATTTCCATTTTCATCAAAGAAAACCAATCTAGCTGTGTTGGTTGAGTCCACAAAAAGCTTGATCCTTTGATTGCCTTCGACGTCTTTCATAGTTAACTGAGGTTCTTCGTTAAAACTTCCCAGAAAAAGCCGATCTAAACCAAAACCATTATCTTTCCTCATCATGGCAAGACTGTCCCTAATTGCACTTTTGCGTTCCTCTGAAATGGATTTATCGTATAAAAACTCGTTAGCCAGTGCCAGACTTTTTGGGAAAAATCCATTCCCTGGGCGGTCATAAATCGTTAGACCGGAACGTACACCTGCGTTATTCTCCTTATATTCCAGATTAATAACCTGATTATCTTTAAAACGATCAAAAGAAAGATGACCAATACCTGCTGTTCTACCATCCGGTAATTTGAAACTGTTAAAAACCAGTCCACCCATTTCATCTCCTTCTTCATTAAAGAAAATCATGCCCGCCATGTATTTCCTCCCATCTGCTAAAGCAACGGGATAATCTACTCCATCAAACATGGGCCCGGCGATTTGCTGTTTATTGGAAATGGCAATTACTGTCGTACCATCTTCATTCACTATATTGATGCGTTCTGCTGTGATCTCTTTAAACTGATCAGTCTGTTTCGACTGAAATCCTGTGATTAGGAAAAAAACCAATAATGTCCAGCATAAAACATTGCTAATAACCAACAGGTTTATTTTTCTTTTTTGATCATCCATGACCTTCCTCGCTAGGTTAATACATAAATTCGGGAAGTTTACTAGTACTTTGTCGATAAGTTTCATCATGCAAATAACAACACAAGTAAATGTAGAATCCATGACAGCATCTATAGAAAAAACATTGTTCAGTATCATTTTGCATCAGCGTTCAACTCTCTATAGATCCCGGATCAAGCTTGCCTGCACGAAGCCGCTTTGGCATAGGCAAGTCCAGGATGACCCGTTTTGGTAAGCCTTTCATTACAACGATACTCAGCTATGGTATTAGTAACCCGAGATAAATCCCTTTCTGGTTTATGTTCTTTCCTCAAACTCGTACATTAACAAGCAAGGACTTCAGTCCTGCTGGTAAAGCTAAAAGTCGCAAAGCCATATACGATTGTCTCCTTCTGGCTAGTCATACAACTTCGTCATTGAACAGCGAACGAAGTGAGTGTGATTCAGCATCTGTAAGGAAAAAGAGCTTTGTTCAATATCGTTTCAGATCAGCGTTCAACTCTTTACATAGAAACAAAGCTATGGTATTAGTAACCCGGGGATAAATCCCCTTCTAGCTTATGTTCTTTCCTCAAACTCGTACATTAACAAGCAAAGACTTCAGTCCTGATGGTAAAGCTAGAAGCCACAAAGCGTGATATGATTATCTCATCTGGCTGGACATAGAACTTCGTCATGCTGAACGGCGAACAGAGTGAGTGTGATTCTCCAAAGGAGTCCTACGGACAGCATCTGTAAGGAAAAAGAGCTTTGTTCAATATCGTTTCAGATCAGCGTTCAACTCTTTACATAGAAACAAAGCTATGGTATTAGCAACCCGGGGATAAATCCCCTTCTGGTTTATGTTCTTAGCTTAAACCCGAACATAAACAAGCAAGGACTTCAGTCCTGCTAGTAAAGCTAATAGCCACAAAGCGTGATATGATTATCTCATCTGGCTGGACATAGAACTTCGTCATGCTGAACGGCGAACAGAGTGAGTGTGATTCAGCATCTGTAAGGAAAAAGAGCTTTGTTCAATATCTTTATACATCAAAACTTCACGCTTTTAATTTGACCTCCTCTGTCTCCTCCTTCAAAAAGGAGGAGAACTTTTTGATTTAGAATAGAATCAATTAATAAAAACTACTCTCTCTTTTCCGTCAATAAAACCCAAGTCACAAAATACTATAGAAGTTTGTTAAACCAGGCCTTTGAATCGTTGCCGAAAAAAAGTGAAAGATTGAAAAGCGTAATAAGTTGGTTCTCAGGCTCTTTTTTTTACATCTTGGATTACACAAACAACTTTGTTCGATATCGATATATATATCAACGCTCTTTTCCCTTACAGATCCCGGATCAAGCCTGTCTGCACGAAGCCGTTTCGGCATAGTCAGGTCCGGGATAACGTATTTTTTTAATTTTTTCATTGCAATAAAACTGAGATAAGATATTTGAAACCCGGGGATAAATCCCCTTCTAGCTTATGTTCTTTCCTCAAACTCGTACATTAACAAGCAAGGACTTCAGTCCTGCTTGCAACTTAGTATTTGGATGAAAGTAGTTCAACCTTCCCCTTCCACCTCATACCCGTCCGACATCCATCCGGTAATTCCTGCCGATAAAACCCTCACATCGTTAAATCCCATTCCCTTCACTTTTTTGGCTGCATTCGGTGCTTTTCTGCACATTGGGTTGGAACAGTAAAAGATCAGTGTGGAATTTTTATCAGAGGTTAAATCTTCTTCCGTGAAACTTTCAATATCTAAATTTACCGCTCCCGGAACGTGGCTTTGTTGCCAGCGTATGGCATCATTCATATCGTAAATATGAACGTTTTCATTCGAATAAACCTTGTTCAAATCCTCCGTTGAAATAGATTCAAGATTCATAAGCGTTGGAAGAATATTTCTGAATACCATGATAATTCTGTTACATATGTTAGGTGTGTTTTCTTATTAGTAACAGAAATGAGGGAGTTTCTTACAGATTTGGTAGAATTTTTTTTGGAAGTTCAACCGCATAAGCGAGACCCTTGCACTAGATGATGATTATTTAAAGGCTTTTGATCTAGGATCGTCTTCTGCTAACTTGATCATAGTTCCATTTATATCAATTAAGAAAACTCCCTTTTTAGCATTAACAATTGTCTTCTCTCTTCTTTGAATTGTCTTAAAAACATCAATTGGAGAAGGAATTGGAGCATCAGGGACATTTAAGGCTGTTAGTAATCCACTATCCGAATTTATCTTAGGGATCTCCAATAGCTTATAATGGAACCTATTTCTTTTTCTGATATTTAATGTTTTTCTATCTAGCGAATACATTACATCGTTTCCAAAATAAGTGAGTCCTTTTGGAGAAATGAAACCTGTTACTTCTCCCCTTGGAAAGGGTAGAATCGAAAATTGATATTCTTTGGCACTAAATTCATTGTTTTCATTTCTTAGCTTCCTGAAATCTCTTTTGATTTTTAACAGAGCTTTTGCAGCTAAATTATGGTAGGCTGATGCAGGTCTTTCAAAGTCAAAAGCATCGAATTTTATTATTTTTCCTTTTCCATCTACAATTACCCCATAATCTAATACAAAAATTGAATCTTCATTAAACTCGCCAAAACTAAAAGCCCAACCGTCACCATAAACTCCTCCAGCATATATGGTAGGACTATAATTATTTTCTCCTTTACTTTTAATTTCTTCTAAGGCTATTCCATACGATTGATGATAATTAAACAGCATCTGCCCAACACTGCTTGTCCAATTTATTAGGTCGCCTGTATTTACTATTTGAGCATTGACTTTAGAAACAAAGAAAAAACCTATTATTGAAATAATATAAAACGCTTTTTTCATAAAAGATTTTACAAACTATTTTATTGAAAAAAAATTCTTTATACGATAATATCTATAAATGCCACGAACTGTCACCCCTTCTTGTTAGTTTAGTCAATGTTGTCACCCTGAGCAGAAAATTCAAAACTAAAGGTTTCTGAATACAGTACGCCGAATGGTCTCAAATAAATGGTCTGTCCAAATGATTCGTTTATTTGAGATCCCCGGCCTATGACAGACAGGCTCGTGTTTGGAATTATCTCCTTAACAAGAATATTTCCACTTCGGGATGACAGCTTTTTATTTAAAATAAAAAGTCATCTCCACGCGAATGCAGGAGATCCGGATTGTCGTAAGGCATTGTACTTTATTTAAGATCCAGATCGCCTGCCTCCGCCGGGCGATGACTTGTACGTAGAATGAAGAAATAGAAATGCTCAAAGTAGTTAAAGCCCGATATCATGGAATTTTGCTCCCGCAGGTGGGAATAGGATTGGATTATTCGGGAACCAAAGCTGAACATATTTTTATATCGCATGCCCATGCTGATCACGTTCCCCGAAACAGAAAACTGAGTGTGTATGCCACTCCCCCAACCGCAAAGCTGATGAAACTGCGTGGTTTTGGAGGAGAAGTAAAACCTTTAGATTTCAAGCAAACACTGGAGACTGACAAAGCCAAAATCACTTTTTATCCTGCCGGACATATTCTCGGTTCTGCTATGACTTTCGTGGAAAGTGAATTCGGAAATCTTTTATACACCGGCGATTACCGAACACCTCCCTCACCTGCTACCGAAGGTTTTGAATTACCGGATGCACAAATTGATACTTTTATCACCGAGGCAACATTTAGTCTCCCCATCTACAAATGGAAACCGGAAGAGGAATTAGCGAAGCAGATTCGAAATTTTGCTTCCCGAAATCTGGAAGAAGGTTTTACGCCGATATTCACCGCTTACAATCTGGGCAAAGCTCAGGAATTGATGTACATCCTGAAAGAATTGAATCATCCCATGCAAGTTCATGGCGCCGGATTTAAACTCTGTAAAGTCTATGAAGAACACGGATTTTCTCTTGGTGATTATGAAACCTATAATCGCTCAACTTGTGAGGGAAAGATTTTGATTACACCGGGTTCTGCTTTGGGAAATGGTTTTGCATCCAACGTAAAAAAGAAACGCATTGCTTATTGCTCAGGTTGGGCCGCCAATGAATCTCGACAAACACAGCTTACCGTAGATGAACTGATTCCGTTATCTGATCATCTGGATTTCTTTGAACTGATCGATCTCTGTAAAAAACTACATCCTAAGAAAGTGTACGTGACGCATACTCCGAATCCTAAAGTAGTGCAGCATTATTTAGATGAGTTGGGGATTGAATCGAGCTTTCTGGATTTAGAAGCGGATGAGGGAGCTGAATAATGAATATCCGACAAGGAATATTGAATGATGACTTTTTTGTCCTTTCGACCAGAGGGAGAAATTTAAAGATCTCAGAGGTGCATAAACAATCTTTAGATGTCTCATATTCATTCGACATGACAGGAAAAAGAAAATTCTTAATCTTGAATTTTTAATTCTTTGAGCCCTCAAAGCAAACATATCACCTCATTCAGACTGTTAGCTGAAACCGCACAATCCATTTCGTCAACAAGAGGCAATAACGCCAAGATCAAACGGTGTGCGGAGTATTTATCGGGATTGGAATCTGACAGAGATGTGGAACTGGCGACTCAGTTTTTAAGTGAAGGAGCCTTTTCCAGTGTATCGGGTAAGCGAGCTTCAGTTGGTCACCGAACTGTGGCTACCCTTGCTGCACAATTTTGTGAAATTGATTACGAGAAAGTCTTCAAGCCCAGCAAAACGGCAAGCGGGAGTTCTTCGGAAACCATTCAGCGATTGTTTGAGAATATTCCCGAAGCACGGGCAAAGTGGAAAGCCGAACATCTGACTTTACAAGAAGTGTCCGAAATCTTTGAATCGCTCTATGTCACTTCAAAGAGAAATGCCAAACAACATATTCTTCTGGAGGCATGGAAGAAAATGTCGCCGTTGGAAGTGAAATATTTCATCCGCATTATGGGACAGGGATCGCTGCGAATCGGCTTCGAAACCAAAAGCGTGGAAAATACCATTGCCAAAACTTTCGGAAAAGATCTGGAAGCAGTTCGTTACGCCCGGATGATCACCGGAAGCATTGGTAAAACCGCCGTGATGGCAAAAAATGATCAGCTGGACGAAGCCACATTCAAAATGTTTAGTCCCATTGCGTTTATGCTTGCCTCACCGATTGAAAGCAGAGCGGTTACTGATCTCTCCGATTATTTAGCTGAAGAAAAGTTTGATGGAATGCGAGCTCAGGCTCATATTTCTGATGGCAAAGTTGAACTTTTTTCGCGTGACCTGAACGATATTACCACTTCATTTCCGGAGATCATCGAATTCTTTTCAGACAAAATGCTTCCTGATCTCGTATTGGATGGTGAGATTTGCGTGTTCAAAGATGAAACCATTTTACCATTTCAACTCCTTCAAAAACGAATGGGAGTCAAAAAGCCTTCGAAGAAACTGCTTGCTGAATATCCGGTGTTGTTTATCAGCTATGATATTTTGTATAAAGATTCAGATCCGTTGTTTGATCTGAGCTTAGAGAAAAGAAGAGGAATTCTTGAGGAAATATCCAAAAAATACAATCTTCCGATTACCTCTCAGATGGAAATCAGCAATAAAGACGATGTAGAAGAATTTTTTCAACGAGCTTTAGATCATGGCAATGAAGGCTTGATGCTGAAGCGCAAAGATTCGGTTTATGAATATGGTCAACGTAGAAAATCCTGGCTCAAAGTTAAAAAGCCAAGTGGTTCTCTGGATACAGTGATGTTATACGCTCATGCCGGAAGTGGGAAACGCGGCGGAACGTATTCGGATTTTACCCTGGGAATTTCCGTAAAAGACGATGAGCGATATGAAGAGGAGTTCATCCCCATAGGAAAAGCATACGGTGGTTATTCGGATGAAGAACTCAAAAAAATGAATACGCTCATCAAAGAAATTACGCTCGAAAGATTCGGACCCACCCTGCTTCTAAAACCTCATTTAGTCATCGAATTGGAATTCGAAGACATTCAGGTCAACAAAAGAACCAAAGCAAACTATACCCTTCGTTTCCCGAGATTCAAAGCCATTCGTTGGGATCTCTCTCCCTCTGATGCAGACACTTTGAAAGATGTGGAGCGAATGTATCAGGAGAAAATAGACGAGGAAAGGTTGAGACAGGGACAGAATCCTTCGTTTTACTATTAGCTTGAAACTAATTTTTACGTTTTTAATCAGTTTTAACACCCATTCTGAACGGCAGAATAATAAATTATAGTTGTGCTTTAAATAACTATCTCAAAATATTTCAATGAGAAAACTAACAATACCAATTCTGTTTTTAATCTTTGTGATATCCTGTTCTGATGACGCTCAGGATCAGCAAAGAAATCAAGGAAGCGTTGTAATTCCTGCTGTAGAAGCCGTTCAATCTCAATTTGGATCACTTCCTTTGGTTGAACGATTCAGTGGAAATGTGGTATCTGAAAACCAGATAGAACTATATCCGGAAGTGAATGCTCAAATTGCCGAAGTTTATGTAGAAAATGGTGACTATGTAAATAAAGGCGATGTGTTGGTAAAATTGCAAGATGAACCTTTGAGGCGTCAGTTTCAACAATCAGAAGCTAATCTTAAAATTAATAATGCACGTTTAAAGCAGGCAAAAGCACAATTATCTACTATTGAAACTCAATACAAGCGTATTCAAACTCTCGCTGATAAGGACCTGAGTAGTGAACTGGAGCTGGAGCAAATCAACGCAGAGAAAATTTCTGCCGAAGCAGATGTGGAATTGGCTGAAGCTCAGGTTGAGCAATCTCAGGCGTTGGTTAATGAGCGTAAAAATGAACTTACTAAAACTTTAATAAAATCTCCTTTAGACGGAACCATAGGTCAACGGAATGCCCAGCCCGGAATGCAGGCATCTGCTTCCACTCCTTTATTTATGATTGGAGATCTTTCAAAATTAAGAGTCGAGATCGTTTTAACAGAAAGTATGCTGAACCAAATTAAAGTTGGTCAGACCGCCACTATAACAGTTTCTAATGAAAATGGAGATCCTGTTACTATTACCGGTGAATTATCCAGAATCAGCCCATTTTTAAATGAAGTAACCCGAAGTACAGAAGCAGAAATAGATATCAATAACCAAAATGGATTGTTAAATCCCGGAATGTATGTGCCTGTGGATATTTTTTATGGCGAAAGTCAGCAAGCTACACTTATTCCTACCAGTGCTATTTTTATTGATCCAAATACTGGAGCAGAAGGTATTTATACTGCAAACTCCATTGGTTCAGAAATCAAACCTGTTAACGATTCCTCTTCCGGAGTTTCTGCGTTAACTGCTCCAACTGATGTCACCTTTCAAGAGATCGATATTATTGCTCGTGGTAAAATGGAAGTTGCCGTTAATGGCTTAGAAAGTGGCAAATGGGTGGTAACTCTTGGACAGAATTTACTATCTGAAGGGAAAAAACAAGCTCGTGTTAAAACCATCCCATGGGAGCATGTAATACGCTTACAGAATATGCAACGAGAGGACTTGCTCAATGATATTATTAATGGCAAGGAAAAAGAAGAAGAACAGAAAAAAGCTACACTTTAATATTTTAGGATAACTGATATGGCTCTTACAGAAATCTCGATAAAACGTCCGATAGCAACAACAATGTTCTTTTTGATCATTGTGACTTTAGGAGTGATCGGCTTTCGCTATTTACCCGTCGATCTGCTTCCTCCAATTGAATATCCTCAACTTACCGTAAGTACGGAATATCCCAATGTTGGGCCTGAGGAAATTGAAACCATTATAACTGAGCGTGTCGAAAATGCTGTAGCAGGTGTTCCCGGTGTTGAAAGGGTTCGTTCTCAGTCTAGCGAAGGCAGAAGCCGGGTAACTCTCGAATTTGCGCAATCAGTAGATGTAGATGTTGCTGCCAATGACGTACGAGCTGCACTTGACCGACTTAGAAGTGCGCTGCCACCTGAGGTTGAATCACCAAGAATCTGGAAATTTGATCCCAATAATTTTCCTGTTGTAATTATTGGTGCTAACTCTGATAAGAATCTCGCCGACTTAACACTCTTACTTGATCGTGAGATCACAAAAAGGTTTGAACAAATAAACGGTGTCGGTTCTATAGATATTTGGGGTGGAATAAACCGTGAAGTGAAGATAGATTTGAAGCGTGATAGATTGATCGCCAGTGGTTTAACTTCCGGAGATGTTCAACAAGCTATTTCCAGTGAAAATGCAAATCTTCCGGGTGGAAATGTAAATTCCGGCGTACAGCAACTATATGTTCGTACTCAGGGAGAATTTGAATCCATTGACCAAATTGCTAACACCGTTATTGCTACCGTTGATGCAAAGCCGATTCGGGTAAAAGATGTGGCAGAAGTTAGTTTTGGATATCAGGACCTTAATCGTCTTGTTAAGATCGACGAAAAACCGATGGTTCGTTTTGGTATTCGAAAACAAACCGGAGCGAATACAGTTGCTGTTGCGGAAGATATTCGTCGTGAAGTGGAGCTCATAAATTCTGAGCGAAATGATCTCAATTTATTTGTCACAACTGACCAAAGTACATTTATACAAGGTTCTATTGATAATGTACAAAGCTCTGCCATGTGGGGTGCTCTTTTAGCCGTATTTGTCTTATATATTTTCTTTAGAAATGGATCTTCTACTTTCATTATTGCTGTTTCTATTCCTATTTCTATCATTGCCACTTTTGCTTTATTGTACTTTAACGGACTTACTTTAAATCAAATGAGTTTTGGAGGATTAGCCCTTGGAGTTGGTTTGATCGTAGATAATGCCATTGTAGTATTGGAAAATATAATTCGGCTTCGCGAAGAAGAAGGTGAAGATCTCAAAACAAGTGCACTTATTGGTACCAAACAAGTTTCCGGTGCCATTATAGCTTCAACTCTAACAACATCTGTGATCTTTCTACCCGTTATATTTATGCAAACAATTTCGGGATTGCTGTTTCAACAACTAGCACTCGTTGTAGTTTTTGCACTTATTTGTTCTCTGATAGTAGCCCTTACACTTGTTCCCATGCTTTCAAGTAGATTCTTAAATGTTAAGAAAAATTCTGATGGAAATAAGAAAGGTTGGTTTCAGAGATTTTTCAACACATTTGAAAATAAGTATTCCGCTTCCCTTACTACCGTTCTCAAACATAGAAAATTAGTTTTTGCTGTAACAGGTGTACTGGTTGTTGGTTGTTTTTTACTTACTCCTATCATCCCTGTGGAACTAGCTCCACAAACTGATGCCGATGAGATTGATATCGATTTAAGAATGGCAGATGGCACCAACATTACTGTAATCAATGAATATCTAGCTGAATTAGAGCAAGTTATCAGAAGCACAATCCCTTTCGATGATATTGAGCACTTAACTACGGATGTACGAGATGGAAGAGCCGAAGTAGAAATCACCATGGTTGAAGCTTCCAAGAGATCCAGAACTACTTCCGAATTGGCTGAGGAAATTCAGCAGAAAGTTGAAGGTTCTATTGCCGGAGCAAATATCAGAGTTAATGCTCAATCAGGTCTTTGGATCTTAAGACGAGTATTTGGCTCTGGTGGAGCTGAAGATCTGCAACTGGAAGTTCGCGGATATGATATTGACAAATCTTATCAAATTGCTCAGGATATAAAACTAGAATTGGAGCAAGTTCAAGGAATTACCGGAGTTGAAGTAGATCGCAGCGAAGGTACTCCGGAAGAAAATATAGTTTTTGATCGCGAGAAAATTGCCCAACTTGGTTTAACCATTAACAGTGTTGCAAGAACCATTCAAACCAATATTGGTGGTAGTAGAGCAGGCGCATTCCGCGTTGATGGCGATGAATATCCTATCACGGTTCGTTTGCGTCCCGAAGATCGCTTAAACACTCAGGACTTGGATAATATTTCGATTCAAACTCCGGCAGGACAAGTAATTCCTGTTTCATCAGTAATTAAAAGAAATGCCGGTCGTGGTCCTGAAGATATTACCCGAATTAATGGACAAAGAGTAACCGGAATTTCGGCAAATCTGGAAACAGGTTTAGCTCTGGGCGACGCTGTTGAAATTGCTCAGGCTAGACTGGTAAATTATCAACTTCCTGAAGGATACAGCATTGTATTTAGTGGAGAGTATCAGGAGCAACAAAAAGCAGCCGCAGATTTCAATATGTCTATCATTATGGCATTGATCCTTATTTACATGGTAATGGCGGGACAATTTGAACGCTTTCTGGATCCATTGGTTGTAATGTGCGCTGTTCCTTTAGCAGTTATTGGAGTTGTTCCTACATTGCTTCTAACCGGTACAACCATCAATATTCAAAGTTTGATGGGAATCATTATGCTGATCGGGATTGTAGTAAATAATGCCATCGTACTTGTCGACTATGTAAATCTACTACGAAGAGAGAAAGGGATGTCTGTGACTGAATCTGTTATCGAAGCAGGAAGATTGAGATTACGTCCAATTCTGATGACAACTTTAACTACCGTATTGGGATTACTCCCTCTCTCCTTTGGGATTGGAGCCGGAGCAGAAATTCAGGCTTCTCTTGCAAGAGTTGTGATAGGAGGATTAACTGCTTCAACCTTAGTTACACTGGTATTTATTCCGGTGGTTTATGTTTCTGTTGATCAAGCTTTGGATAGATTAAAATCTTACAACTGGAATCCATTTAAGAAAGAATCTGAAAACGTAGAGCTTGCAGGTTCTTAATTTTTCGACACTCTTTTAAAAAAATCGGGAATAAAGGAATTAGGAATACTTTTTACCTGTTGTTGAAGTATTCCTAATTCTCATACTTACTTATTCCTAATTACATGTCAAACTGGACACTAAAATCTATTCCTCCACACGATTGGTTTCTTTGCCTTGATGTAGAATCCTATTTTGATCACGAACACAATGTGGAGACGATTTTTGAGGATGGCTTTACACGTCCAATTCCTGTTGGCGATACGGATGTTATCGTAACGGTATTCTTTAATGGCGACCCCGATGCTCCGGAATTTCATATCGAGACAAAGGAATCTCTATCTAAAGACGAAATTACCGAAGCGAATAAAAGCTTATCGAAAATTCTGGGAACTGATATGGACATTCGTCCGCTTTATGATCAGGCTTCAGAAGATCCACTTTTAAGTGACAAGCTTTCTTCTTTATACGGATTGAAAAGAATGACACGAGCTAATTTATTTGAGGACATTCAGAATAGAATTGTAGAAATGCAGATGAATCATAAACCCACAGCCAAAAAGATGATGTTTGCTGTTCGGGAAGCTTATGGAACTGCTCTTGTTCATAATGGACAAAATATCCCCGCATGGCCAAGAGCTCATCAATTAATGAAAGCTGATCCTATGGGCATTCGAAATCTTGGTCCAACCAAAAGAAAAGGCGAATACTTAATCGGATTAGCAGCTGATATGGTAGGCGGAAATGCGGACATGGATTATATCGCAAATTGCGATCCTCAGCAAGCCTATGATTTACTTACAAGCATAAAAGGAATTGGTCCTACAGCCGGACAAGATCTTATGATGATGCGAGGCAGACCGGGTGCGGTATTTCCAAGCAATAAAAAGAAAGATGAAGAAAAAGGATTGCGCCGTTGGATTATTGCCAGTTATGGGGAAAACCCGCATACCATCAGTGAACAGAAATTTCAAAGTCTGATATCTAACTGGAATGGATTTGAAGGGGCTGCCCTGGAATTTTTATATGTGAATTGGATTATAAGTGAGAAAGAGAAGAAGGCTAAAAAATAACTCAGTTAATCCCAGAAGGGAGATTCTGAATTTTTAACACCAATAAGAATTTTCCCTAAAACATCTTCAATTACCAGAATATCACCATTTTTAAAAACTATTATCTCATCATAACGGGACGAAGAACCTGTATAAGAATCTTCTGCATGCTGTAATATAAATTCCGCTTTTCCTGGATCACTGGTTTTAGAAAGGAGTATTCCGAAATACGAAGCAGAATATATAATTCCATCTTCAGTAATATAAACACCTCCACCATACAGATCCTGAAATTCACTCTTGTCATCAATAAACCCAAAATCAACTAAACTCCAGGTAGCCCCATCATCATTGGAAGAATGGATTTTCTTGCCTACCGCATAGATTTGATCACCTGATCTGAAAAACTTGTCAATATGATCGTCATCTTTTGAAATCTCAGGTCGCGAGGTTCTTTCCCAATTTTCTCCTTTGTCAGTAGACTTATATATACCATCATGAGAACCTGCTAAAATTGCTCCTGATTCAGTAATGTAAAAGTCGTTAATCAGATCCGGTAACTTAGAAGAAAAAAACTTTTTTTCAGTTGATTCCCCTGTATTAATATTCATTGTCTCCACTCCTTCATAAATACCCATATGCAAAAGGCTATCGTCCTGAAAAATGAAATCCCTCATTGATTTCATTGCAATTTTTTGTTCCCAGTTTATAGCATCTTTAGAAGTAAATATGCTATTGGTAAATCCAAAAATGTAAATTGTAGTGTCTTTTTCCCCAAATACAGGATGATCGATGGAATGAGCGGCTAAACCATAATATGTTCCATCATGCTTTATAATTTTA
>Ga0189291_100282_pt1 | contig 27141 bp, 27 predicted proteins | sample UW1redminimetaG_FD_130331 | JGI IMG/M metagenome (GOLD analysis project Ga0189291, IMG submission 130331) | Marine microbial communities from the Costa Rica Dome - UW179B-red mini metaG | ecosystem: Environmental > Aquatic > Marine > Oceanic > Photic zone | place: Costa Rica: the Eastern Pacific... | reverse complement strand
GCACCCTCTTGGTGCCGCTCGGTTTTCTGTCTCATCATCATCTCCATAACAAGTAATGATGAGCCAAAACCCCTCCCTTACGCAATTACCCCAATCTGTCCCATAGGCGCTGATGCCGCACAGCGGCAATTAGAACCGCCAGCGACAAGGCCATCGCTGATGCACAAGCAGCGGCTCAAAATCAGATCAATGCCGCCCTTGCGAAAGCCACCGCCGCTGAACAGGCCGCTGAAGAAGCTGAACGCGCTGCGGTGGCGCGGTACGAAGAAGGTGTGTTCTCAGCCTTCAAGGCATCGAGCTTCGGTGTTGGTAGGAATGCTGGAAACTTCAGGGCAAGCTTTGGCGACGGGATCAGTTCGCTTGAGGCGGCACAAGCGCTGTACGCCAGTTCGCAAGCACGCGTTCTCGCTTTTCTCAACCCTGAACGGTTGCTCGCTGAAGCCAATGACGCAAATGCCCGATTAGGCATCCTGCATTTTCTCAACGTGCTGGGCGTACCGGGGTTCGCTGGTGGTGGGTTGATCCAAGGGCCGGGCTCTCCCACCTCGGACAGCATTCCGATCATGGGGAGCCGGGGCGAGTTTATGATCCAAGCGTCCGCTGTTGATCACTTTGGTGTCGGGTTTTTCGAGGCTCTAAACCGGGGCAATGTGCCAAGCGTTGCTGTCAATGACCAGCGCACGGGGAATTTGGGCTCACTTGGTGCAGATCTGGCCAGCGTGCGTGAAGCCGTGCTGAAAATCGGGGACGCCATTGTCGATGTCATCGAAGGTGGGAATGAGGCAAACGAAGAGACGGCACGTGCCATCGTTCAGAGCACCAAACTCCTCGAACGGCGGGCGTCATGACTGAACGGGTCATCCTTGTCGAAATCAACGTCACCGACCCGGTAACGGATGTGGAGACGACGCTCTACCTGTCAGACGCGCCGATGCCACCCTTCGCGCCAGAGGATGCGGACAGGCCGAACCAAGCCTACGACCCGCGCCTACATGATCCAGCCAATATTTCGCGCTCACTCGATCTGGAGAACCTGAGTGGACAGCTTGGCGGTGGGGCGGTGACAATCTCTAATGCTGATCTCTCACTCGACATTTACCGCACCTTCGCCTTTGGCTCGGTCGCCATTTACTGGGGCGCGATCGGCTGGAGCTTTGCACAGTTTAAGCCCCTGCTGCAGGGGCGCTGCGGCGAGCCCGAGTGGCAGTTGGCGGAACGTCGGCCACGCCGGTTGACCCTGCCTGTGTATGACCCACGCACGGCCTTTGAAACGGACATGCAAAGCAATTTGTATGCGGGCACAAATGCAGGGGGCGGTACAGGGTATGAGGGAACAGCGGATGATCTCAAAGACCAACCAAAACCGATTGCCCTTGGAGATCTAACGGTCGCCAATGTGCCTGCCACTTGGGCGAATGCCGAAGACGTGGTTGCACAGCTTCATGATGGCGGCTTCAACGGGGTCACCACGATTTTCAATGGAGGTGGTGACGCGGGCATGACGTCCGCTGGCGTCTTGACGGGCGCGCTTTTCGATGCCGCCACGCCTCTTGCCACCGAATATGTCGAGGACCGCGCGCGCGGCTTAGTTAAACTGGGCAGCCGACCGGTTGGTAGGGTGACGTTCGATCTAACAGGGGCAAGCGACGGGGGCTATCTCGACACGTCCCCCGAACTGATTGAAAAACTGTTGCTCGATCATGGGGCTGCGGTTGGCAACATTGGTGACAGTTTTGCAGTAACGGTCGCGGCGCAGAAAGTGGGACTTTGGATTGCCGACCCAACGGCGACCATCACCGTTGCATCTCTGCTTGCTCTGTCCATCGGTGCCGTCTTGCTGCCAGATCAGATAGGACGCTGGCAGCTGATCACAATTGACGCGCCTGTTGATCCACCAATCGTCACGCTGACCGATAGCGATATTTTGAGGCTCTCTGCAATTGGCGGATTGCGGACCACGCCCACCCACAAGGTGACTGTGCGCTACGCCCACAATTATACCGTTATGAGCGGCGGGGATCTGCAAGGGTCCGTAGAAGGCACCAGCCGAGAGACCTATCTGTCCAGCGAATGGCGTCTTGCAACTTCAACCGCTCCACCGACGCTCACAAGATGGCCGGACGCGCTGAGCCGCACTTATGATACCGCGCTCGTCAATGAGGCCGATGCAGTGGCATTGGCGGCGCGGCTCCTAACTTTGTTCGGCCCCCGCGCCGATGGGACGCCGAGGCGCGGATATTCTGTCGCAATAGAGCTTACAGAAGCGTCCCTCGACTACGAGCCTGGTCAGACACTGCGCTTGTTCAGCGATGAGCTGGAGATCGATGCGCTGATGATCATCGTCGGCGTGTCCCCCACCACACCCTCGCGCAACCTGATCACATTGGAGCTTTATGGATGACCGCATTTCACGCGCAACTGGTCACGGAAAATCTAGCGCTCGTCGCCTCCCTCACGGGTGGCACCTGGTCACCAGACCTGCCGCTTACCAACCTGATTGATGATCGCATCATCACAAACCCGGCGCGGTGCCTGACGCCCGCAAGCCTAGCTACCAGCCAATTTGATATTGAGCTTGAACAGCGGAGGATTGTTCGTTTCTTCGGGCTTTTCGCCACCAATTTCAGTGTCGAAGCAATGGTACGGCTCACCTTCGCAGACGATGCAGAGTTCACGATTGTTACAGATCAGATTGGCTGGGTGTCGGTATTTGAACGCTTTCGTGCATCGCTCTCGCTTGATTGGGAAGATCCAAACTTTTGGACTGGGACACCGCTTGCCAAGGATCTCGATCTTTACGGCCGTCACAAAGTATTTCTCTTCGACACGCCGGTCTCCACCAAGTTCATAAGAGTTGAAATTGATGATGCTGGCAACCCGGATGGCTTTATCGACATCGGCTATGCGTATCTTGGTGCAACGATTGCAACAAACTTCAATATGGATCGCGGTCGGACACTGAACCCCAAGTCACGTGCGCGTCGTGATGAAACGCCATCGGGCCATCCGGTGTTTGATCGACGGCGTCCCAAGAGGGTCTCGCGTCTCAGCTTTTCGTTCCTGACAGATGGCGAGGCCGCCGAGTTCATTGATGCCGGTATGCGTAATGACGTCATTGACCCGGTCGTGCTTATTCCAGACCCCACAGATCAGCTCGCACTAATGCGAGAAACTTTCCTTGGCCGGTTTCAACAGCTGCCAAGCGCCCGCTATCGGTTCGCTGAACACAATCAATCTGAACTTTTCGTAGAGGAGATATTGGCATGAGCTTTTCCGCACCCGTCCTTAACGCAATCGACCGGCTTAAGAACTTCTACAATTCCAATGCCTTCAACGAGACCACCAACGCCGGGGGCCTTGCCAATGACGGCCACCAGGACAACTTTCCTGCAGCGCTGGCAGATCTATCAGACGTGGCGGATGCGGTTGGGACCGAAGCCGAGGCAGCTGTCGCGAGCGTGGATGCAGCAGCCGCGTCAGCCGTTATCGCGGGGAACCATGTGACGACTGCTGCAGGACATGCGGGTGCTTCAGCGGCGTCAGCTGGGGTCGCCGCAGACCAAGTTATTCTTTCGAACGCAGCGGTCGGAGAGGCCCAAGACTGGGCGACGAACCCCGAAGATGTAGAAGTCAAAACCGGATTGTTCTCAGCGCTGCATTGGGCAGCAAAGGCACAAATACTTGGTGCCGCTGAGGTGGCGAAGGCGTTACTCTGGGCCGAAGAAGATGAAGACGTTGAAGTATCCCCAGGTCTCTTCTCCGCCCGACATTGGTCCGCTAAAGCACAGGCCTTTGCGGCGTCAGTCGGCTTCACACTCGCGACCGTCAACGTCTTCACCAAGGCGCAACGCGGCGCTGTGGTGGCACTGGCAGATGCAGCGAGCATCGCGGTCGACCTGTCTCTTGCGAACCATTTTTCAGTCACGCTTGCGGGGAACAGGACACTCGCCAACCCGACCAATGTCGTGGCGGGGCAAAGCGGTGTGATTGAGGTGACACAAGATGCAACAGGTAGCCGGACACTGGCCTTTGGAGCGAACTACGTATTTGCCGGTGGCACTGCGCCGGAACTCACGACCGACGCGAACGCGGTCGACGTGCTGGCTTACCAAGTCCTGGCAGCTGACAGGGTTTTCGTGAGTGCGATAGCAGATGTAAAGGCAGCGTGATGAGTATTATTGGCACATCCCTCTTGACCTCACTGAACGGCTCGGGCGGCCTTCCGCCTGGCCTCATAGAGAGTTTCGAAAACTTCTCCGGCGGCCTTCCTGTTGACTGGCAAAAGGTCAATACCCCAAACATCACTCAGAGCGCTTTGCACGTCACCGAAGGGGCGAACTCTCTGAGGCAGCGTGACAATTTGGGAGATGTCTCAGGGTACGTTTATCGGACATTCAACTTAAGCGGGCTCCAGCTTTACACGCTCAAGTGCGATGTACATGTCGCAGGATTACCCAATGGGGGTGGCGACGCCAGAATGGAGGTTGCCGGTGCATCCAGCATGAAGTCAACACTAGGCAGTGGCACTCTAGCGATTGATTTATCGCCCTATTCAGACGCTCAACTCGAAACGCTTCAAGTAAGGCTCGGGTGGGTTTACGGAGCTGGTTTCAGACATGGTGACTACTATTTTGACAACCTCAGAACTGAACTGACATGAGGGTCGAATTGGGGCGCTGGGCATGAACTATTTTTGTGTGGACGGAGTGACACGCGATGATCCTAGAACATGGCGGGCCTATGGTTGATCGGCGTCGGATGACAGGAAGTAAAGTTCGATTTTGACGGCATCTGACGTTGAGGTTGTTGTGCCGTCATATCCAAAAATAGTTATCGCCCCGAATAAGAAGACGTATGACGCCAACACAGTGGAGAACGCAAGCGCAGGCACTAAACGCAGGAGCAGCCTGTCATACCATTCTTTGAGGGGGACATCGTACAAAATGAACTTCATAATCAAAGCCGCTAAAAAGGCAAACATTCCTGTCTGAGCGGCATTGCGCGCAAGTGCAAGAGCGGCAGCGACTTCCGACCCAGTTAATAGAGTGACCGCGAGCACCGTAGACCCACCTGCTCCTATCAAGATAGCCTGCGCCATCAATGGGTCGGCAGAACCCAGTGGCTCATCAATATCCTGGCTGTCCGCCGGAGGTTTGTTTTCTTCTGTCATGTCTCCGTTCCCTATTGGACGGGGGATGGGCGCGCCAACGCCCAGAGCCGCACACCAACGATGTGCATGACTGAAGTCCCAGGCCATCGAGCCACCCCGCCACCGTTGCACAACGGCGGTTATAGCATGCAAGGATTCGCCAAGTGGAGTCTATACGGTGTGGCAAGAGCAGCCGGGGACCTGGCGGGCTTACGGTTGATCGATGTCGCGTGACAAGAAGTAGAATTCGATTGCAGCCGGTTCATTTGAGAGTGATCCACCCGGCTGCTGCGCCAGTTCCCCCACGAGAAGAACCCCGGACGTGAAACTCGCGCTCCCAATGACAAGACCAATTATGACGGCGAAAGCGCCAAACGAGGCCGAGAGTAAAAATGAGAACTTTGTGTTGTCAGGTAGTTCAGGAAAAGCAAGTGCATCAAGACAAACGAGATAGAAACTCCACACACCTGCCAAACAACTCCAATGAAAATGGCTCACCGCATCAGCCGTCAAATGACCGCTTGAAAGGAATGCGACGCTCATGGCGACCATCCCACCGCTCGCAAGCAACACCAAGTTTTGGTTTTCTCTTATCGCTATCAAGTACGACGCTAAGAACGCTAATCGGTCTTTGCGCTCTTCAATGTAAATCGCGACGAATTCCTTCCACGCGGTTTTGATGTCTGCCATGAGTGTTCCCTCCGTTTGACGAGGGATGGGCGCGCCAACGCCCAGAGCCGCATCGGAGAACGATGCATGACTGTAAATCCTAGGCCTTACGAGCCATCCCGCCGCCGTTGCACAACGGCGGTTACAGCATGCAAGGATTCGCCAAGTGGAGTCTATACGGTGTGGAAATGAGCGCTGCCGCGCGCTCTTGTTTAAGGCGGACGAGGACGCTATAGCTGGAAAGATAGAGATCAAATGCCGCCGCTGCGGCACGATCACTCAGCTGAGGGCCACACATAAGAGCCCCGCATCTGAACGCCGCGAGCGTCTTCGAAAGTGAGACGCCCATGCCTGCCCACATTCCCATCGCCCCAATACGCCCCGTCGCGCCATATCTAGGCGGCAAACGCAACCTCGCTGCCCGGATCATCGAACGCATCGAGCAAGTGCCGCACACCCTATATGCAGAGCCATTTGTCGGCATGGGTGGTGTGTTTCTGCGGCGACGTTTTAGGCCAAAGGCTGAAGTGATCAATGATTATGGCCGTGAGGTCTCGACGTTCTTTCGCATTCTTCAACGGCACTATGTACCCTTCATGGAGATGATGCGTTTTCAGCTGACGACCCGCGCTGAATTCGACCGTCTGGTGGACACAGATCCGACAACGCTGACCGATCTTGAGCGTGCAGCGCGGTTCCTCTATCTCCAGCGCACAGCCTTTGGTGGCAAACCGTCTGGCCGGAATTTCGGCGTGTCACCTGATCGCGCTGGCCGGTTTGATGTCACCACCCTTGGCTCCATGCTGGAGGATCTCCACACGCGCCTGGCGGGCGTGGTGATCGAGTGTTTGCCCTTCGATGAATTCATCCGTCGCTATGATCGAAAGGGTGCATTCTTCTATCTCGATCCGCCTTATTGGGGCGGGGAGAATGACTATGGCAGGGACATGTTCCACCGGGCTGATTTTGAGCGTTTAAGTACCCAATTGAAGGGCCTCAAAGGCTCTTTCTTGCTGTCACTGAATGATCGGCCAGAGGTGCGGAAGCTCTTCGAGGGCTTCAAGATCGAAGCCGTGAAGACCACCTATTCGGTAGCGAAGAAGGGTGGGAAGAAGGCGGCGGGTGAGGTTCTGATCTCAGGGTGAAAGTGGCAAAGAAGCCCTATTGCGAATCAATTTTCGGAGTATATTGGTGTTGTTCTGCTGGCGACGCCCGGTTCCTTCTGGGCCTCTTTCACCGGAGCATTATGTGGTGCTTGTCGGCCCCTCAAAGAGGGCACCCTGACAAGAAGGACACTGCTACTCCGAACTGCGGCTATAGACGTGGCGCGGGGGCCGAACGACCCGGAACGGCGGTCAAACTACGTTCCATGGGAGATCTTAACCCAACCTTTGTGGTCGGGACTAGTTCTGGCTAGGAAGGCATCAAAAGATGACCTTTTCTATCCATCTTAGGGTTGACGTTGCGGAGTGCCTTTGGGCCATCGCAGCTATCGCGGCCCTTTTTTAGACCGACGGGTGGCGCTCAAACGTCACCCGTTTTTCGTTTCTATCTCACTCTCAGAGCTGACTTTGGGTGATCACCCTATGACAGGCGTTGCCTCGTAACAATTCGGACTTTCCACTTTTTGGCATAGCTGGAATTGGGGGACTGTTTCATTGAACAAGTTGTGAGCGACTGCATCTACCGCTAAGAACTCGTTGACCGTTTCCGCCTGTTTGTCTGCCAAAGATAAATTTGTTACGTCAGAGAGTTGCTTAACGATGATCGCAGCCGACTTTTTTACGGACTTCGATGCAGCAGCAAATTCGCCGCTGTTTTTATCGACTGAATTTAACGCTGCCTGCATCAAGCGATTGATGTGAATCATGCTAGCTGGGCCCAGGTAGATTGTGTCAGTGGTCGTATTTGCTGCCGAGCTTCTCAACGTAGAAAAGAAATGGTAGGTGGCAGACGAAAACTCAATTCCTGTTATGGCTAGTTTCTCGGCAGCTCTATCAAAGACAGGATACCCTTGGTTGAATGTGCCAACTGGTATCTCCCAGCGGAGGACATCGCCAAATCCGGTGTCTTTCCTTTTTACACCAGCCAATATTCGATCGACTAACCACATCATTTCAACCATGACACCGCCCTTAAGGGCTTCAGTTTCGCGAGTGTGTTTTTTGTTTTCAGTGTACTGGAACAGATAGCCGGTCATTGCGCTTGAGCCAATCGCAGCGACAGCGGCAAGAAAACCTGCAAACACAGTGTCTGAGGCAGTGGGAAGCCATACTATAAGAACGGCAAGCGCATACCATGCGAAGGTGGCCGCTGAGACATACAGCAAATCAGCCCATAGAATTGACATAGGATACTTCCATCTTGCGAAAGAGTATAATGCAGCCCAGTTCTTCAGTTTCGCAAACAGTTTCATAACAGCCTCATGTTTTCGATGGCCCCGTCGCAAAGCCGACTATTTTCGGCAATAGAGTAGGGATCGAATGGGACGCCGGACGGCTTCATTCACCACACCCCACGCCAGAGGCTATCGTCAACCCTTGGGGTGAGGCCGGGTGTTGGCTTGTCCGCTGGCAGCGTCTGTATGTCGTCTTTGCTGCCACATTTTGAGCAAACCAGATAGCGATTGAGAGCTATGATCTCGGTACTCTCAGGGATGGCTTGCTTCAGCTTTTGGAACTCTTGAGGCCACTTCAGCACCACGCGCCGAGAGCAGCTGCATCTGGCCCAAATACCAAAGCCATAGTCCAGTGCGTCACCCAGCGTGGTGACCCCCGGTCGCCATTGCTTGAGTTGACCTTTGTCCAGGACGGCAATCGGGAGCTTTGTAGGGGTAATTCTAACGGGGACGAGCTGGTTTCTCATGACCCCAGAAGTTTGGAACTTTTCACTGCAAGTTCAAGTGACGATTACTGAAAAATCAAGCGACCGGCTACACCTACGACCTTCAGGTTTTTCACTCGAGCGCCATAAATCGCTCAAAAGCAAAAAGCCCCTGATGCGTGAAGCACCAAGGGCTTTTCAATGGTTGCGGGGATAGGATTTGAACCTATGACCTTCAGGTTATGAGCCTGACGAGCTACCAGACTGCTCCACCCCGCGTCAGGTATCTCCACCGCTGGTGGAGAGCGCGCTTTATATCAGCTTTGTCAGATTTGTGAACCTCCAAAGCACCCTTTTCTCAGAAAAGAATCCGCAGAATTCTGGGATTTTCGCAAAGCCCCATAGGGGCTCACCCTAACCGCCAAAAAAGCCACAACCTGACGCGATGACAGAAGCCAACGGTACCCGCCATCCATACCTCCCAACCACCAATCGAACAGGGAGGCAGATCGAAATCACGGTAAACGGGAAGAAATACGCAGTACCAAGCACCCGGGTTGAGACACCAATACCTTGTTCTCCAGCCGTAGGAGGCCCGCCTACGCCATATGCCGTTTGATGATTGTACTCAGAGATTGCTTCTGTTTTTGATCGGGTGACACCCGGACATCCCTCAGCCATTCATCATACGCAGGCTCTAGAACAACCCACTCACGGTCCAGAATGGAGAACCAGGCGGTATCTCTATCACGGCCTTTGTAAACAGCCGCCTGTCGGAACACGCCCTCGAACCGAAAGCCCAGCCGTTCTGCTGCGCGGCGGGAAGCAGCGTTTAAAACATCGCACTTCCACTCATAGCGCCGATAGCCGAGTTCCGCGAACGCGCGGCGCATCATCAAATACATGGCTTCACTGGCTGCAGGGCGACGTTGCAGAAGCGGCGAGAAATTGAGATACCCAACCTCAATCGACCCGACGGTGGGTTCGATCCTCAAATAGCTGGCAATGCCGACAGCATGCGTCGTGGCCATATCGATGATCGCGTAAAACTGGAAGTCATCACGCCCACAGCACCCCCAAATCCACTTTTCAAAGCGCGTAATATCTCTAAAGGGACCATGGGGAAGATAGGTCCAGTTCCGCCCCTCGAGATCCTGCGCAAACGCGTCGAAGAGATCGCGCGTATGAACATCTGGGTCCAGCGGCTCAAGGCGACAGAAATGCCCCACCATCGGCATGTGGGGAGGAACACGGACAGGGGACCAGTTCGGCAATGACGTGCCAATGGCCTGCCCCAACTCATTCGTGGCAGCCTCCGCGCTATACACATCACTCACATCCATAGCCCACCCCCACCTGATCGGAACACAGCCTTTCTGGCACAAGGGTGGTTCTGACGAAATGGCCAATAGGAAGAAACCGGGGAGACCAATACCCTCTATTTTTGGGAATCTGCCCGCATCTGCGCCTGCAGATCACGCGTCAGCTCACCCTTCCCGTCCGGCGCCCAGCCGGGCGGTTGGAACAAATGCCCCAGTGCATTCTTCAACGAACCGGACGCCTTAATGTCCCGACCAAGCGCGATCCACTCATGAAACGTCGCCTTGATCGGATTATGCGTGTCCAGCTGATAGCGAATGCCATAGACAACTTCTTCGTCTTCCACTTCATAGGTGCCAAACAAGCGGTCCCAAAAAATGAATGTCCCCCCATAGTTCCGGTCGCAATATTGCAGGTTCGAACCATGATGCACCCGGTGGTTGGACGGCGTGTTCATGATCCACTCCAGTGGACCAAGCTTTCCAATGTGCCGCGTGTGCAACCAGTACTGGTAAAGGTGATTCAGAGAGAGAAGGGCGATGACCATGATCGGGTTAATCCCGATCAGAAGGGCCGGGATCATAAAGACAGGCTCGAGCCAGGCTTCAACGAACGAAGCACGAAGCGCGGTCCCCACATTATATTGCTCGCTCGAATGATGGTTCACATGCGCAGCCCACCCAACGCGAACTTCGTGAATGGCACGATGATACCAATAGAACAGAAAATCGACGAAGAGATAGGCACCAAGGATCAGCGCAATACTGCTTGTCCAATCAATGTCGAAAAAAGCAAACGAGTGAACCCAGTAAAAACTGAAAAGCACCGTACCCGCCGCCAGCGCAATACTCGCGGCATAAAACAGCCCCATCACGACAGAACAAAACGAATCTGACGCCTTGTAATATTGACGGCCGAGGACCCATGTAAGCGCGACTTCGCCCAAAATGAGCACCAACAAAATGCCTGTCTGATCTACATCCCGGATCGCCAACAATCCCTGCAGAAAGTCCAACATGATCATCTTCCTTTGCGAAACATTTGTTGTGTAAAAACTATTACAAAACATCTGTTGTGTAAAGAGGGGGATTCGGCTAATTTCTGCGGATGCCGAAAATAATTGATCACGAAACCCGCAGGCGCGAACTCATAGAGGCCAGCTGGAGGGTGATTGCCGCCGAAGGTCTTGAAGGCGTCACCATGCGCAAGATCGCGACGGAAGCAGGGTGCACCACAGGCCGGCTCACCCACTATTTCGCGGACAGGGAAGCGCTGATCCTCGCCTCTCTCCGGGCGTCCTATGACGTTACGGGCGACCGGGCCCGCCAAACGATTGCCAGGAACACCAGTGCTCAGGAGAAACTCTTACAGTTTGTAGAGGAGATGTTGCCGGCAGATGAGGAACGGCTACGCGAGTGGAAAGTCTGGATTGCGTTCTGGAGCGCCGCCACTGTCGACCCGACCCTTGCCGCCGAGAACGATGCCCGTCACGAAGCCTGGGCGGATGAGCTTGCGGAATACGTTAAGGGCGCAGCCCCCAGTGCGAATGCCCGAGAAGAGGCCGACCTCCTGATTGGCCTGATCAATGGTGTGGGGCTGCACGCAGCGGTGAACCCGACCAAAAGCAATCTCAAGCGCGCAAGATCGCTGCTTCGTGCACATATCAAGCAACTTGTCGTCTGACAGCCAACAATCCCACCCACTGACCAGCGATTGAAACGTGAAAGGGACCGTTCCCTAAAGAACGGTCCCTAAGCGTGAGCGCGCTAACTCGCTCGAGCGGCCACCGCAAGGCGGCCTAGCGTTTTAGGAGGTAAACGAAGGTTGCTCCATCATCCCCTGGACACGCTTTCTCTTCCGAGTTAGCGACGAAATCTCACTGGACATCGGATCACCTCCTTTCAATGGTTAGAAACAGGGCAAGCATGAACTGATTTGGCAGAATCGGTAAACCCCTAAATCAAAAAAAGGCCCGGCATTACTGCCAGGCCTTCTTAGTCTCAAATGCAAGCGCACCTTACTTTGGGTGTAACCGCACAGGCAGATCGGTAATGCCATGCACAAACACTGATTTCGCCCGTGTTTCCTTGCCGACAACTTCAACCTTGTCGAAACGCTTCAGGATTTCTTCCCACAGGATGCGGATCTGCATTTCTGCCAGGCGATTGCCCATGCAGCGATGAATACCAAAGCCGAAAGACAAGTGCTTGCGTGCGTTCGGCCGATCGATCAGAAATTCGTTTGCACGATCAATCGCTGTCTCATCCCGGTTGCCCGAGATGTACCACATGGCAAGCTTGTCGCCTTTTTTGATCTGCTTGCCCCCAAGCTCTGTATCTTCCAAAGCTGTGCGCCGCATATAGGCCAGCGGCGTCTGCCAGCGAATGATTTCTGACACCATGTTGGGGATCAAGGAAGGATCAGCTTTCAGCTTCGCATACTCTTCTGGAAACTGATTAAGCGCCAACACACCACCCGACATTGAGTTCCGGGTTGTGTCATTTCCACCGACGATCAAGAGCATCAGATTGCCGAGCAACTCAAACGGCGCCTGCTTCGACATCTTCGGGTCATGCGCCATCATAGAAATGAAGTCAGACGTAGGAGGCTTTTGTGCGCGCTCTGCAAGCAGCGCCGCAAAGCACTCATAGCACTTGATTAGTTCCGCGCGGCGCTCATCTTCATCGAGCCCCGTGTCGCCCCCATCAGGACCCGCAGTCGTAACATCTGACCAGAAAGTAAGTTTCCGACGATCTTCAAACGGAAAGTCAAACAAAGTCGCCAGCATCTGTGTCGTGATTTCGATCGACACCTTGTCGACCCAGTTAAACGTCTCTCCGACAGGCAGGCTGTCGAGAACTTTGCCCACGCGTTCACGGATCAGGTCTTCAAGGTCAGCAAGCGCTGGTGGAGCCACAACTGGCGAGACCACCTTGCGCTGCTCATCATGCTTTGGTTGATCCATCGCGATGAACATTTCAGGTGCAAAATCTTCTTCCAGGTCCGGAAGAACAATTGTCGGTTCTGATGAGAAAATTTTATGGTTCGTATCCACATGCATGATGTCTGCATACCGGGTCACAGACCAATAGGTGCCGAACTCTTCTGAATGAGCAAGATGCACCGGGTCTTCTTTCCGAAGACGTTCAAACAGGGCCCAATGCTGCTGATTGGCAAACAGCTCAGGCTGCGCGATGTCGAGTTCCTCAATGGGGGTCGAATAAGGATCGAACACCGGTTGGTCGTCTTTAACTGCTGCCTGGGACATAGTTCCTCCGAATGAAATCGCGCGTCTGACCCACATTAGGTCAATAATGACGCCAGCGTCAACTTTACATATAGGGACTATTGACGCGGGATCAATGGCTCAAAAAAGCATACAAGACGGGCCTTACTCGCTCCTAAAGACACAAAAAAGCCCGGCAAAACCGGGCTTTTTCATCAGAAAATCAGATGATCAGAGCGGATGCACAATAACCGGCAAATCCGTGATCCCCATGACGAAACTGGAGTGCAGGCGTGTTGGCTCTCCAACCACTTCGACGCGGTCAAAGCGTTTTAGAATCTCTTCCCAAAGAATGCGGACCTGCATTTCGCCAACCCGGTTGCCCATGCAGCGATGGATGCCAAAGCCAAAGGACAGATGTTGACGTGCCTTTGGACGATCAATCAGGAACTCATCTGGACGATCAATCATGCTGTCATCCCGGTTGCCCGAGACGTACCACATGGCAACTTTATCGCCCTTCTTGATCGTCTTGCCACCCAACTCCACATCTTCCAACGCAGTACGACGCATATAAGCAAGCGGTGTCTGGTAGCGAATGATTTCGGAGACCATATTCGGAATAACCGAAGGATCAGCCTTCAGCTTCGCGAACTCAGCTGGATTGTTATGCAGGGCGAGCACACCACCGGACATGGAGTTCCGGGTTGTGTCATTGCCACCAACGATCAGAAGGATCAGATTCCCGAGCAAGTTCATCGGGTCCATATCTTTCATCGCTGGATTATGCGCCATGAGTGAGATGAAATCATTCGTCGGAGGCAGTTCAGCGCGCTCCGCATAAAGTCCACCAAACACTTCCAGGCATTCGTAAAGAGCGGCACGGCGCTCATCATCCGTCAGGCCCATTTGTTCAAGCGTCACCTCATCTGCGGTCGTGACATCCGACCAGAAGGTCAGTTTGCGGCGATCCTCGAAAGGGAAGTCAAACAACGTGGCCAGCATCTGTGTCGTAATCTCGATGGAGACTTTCTCCACCCAGTTGAACGTCTCGCCAACAGGCAGACTGTCCAGAACCTTACCCACACGCTCGCGGATCAACGGCTCAAGTTCGGCAAGTGCAGGGGGCGCAACCGCAGACGTCACAGCTTTACGCTGCACGTCATGCTTCGGCTGATCCATCGCGATAAAGGTTTCCGGTTGGAAGCCACTATCCTTGGACTGCGCTTCGTTTGCCAGAGTGGTCAGAAAGATTGAAGGCTCTGAAGAAAACTGTTTGTGGTTTGTATCAACGGCGACAATGTCCTCATAGCGCGTGATCGACCAAAACCGACCAATGATCTCGCTGTCACAGAAGTGAACCGGGTCTTCCTTCCGCAACCGTTCGAACAGAGCCCAATGCTGTTGATTCTGGAAATAGTCACCGTTCGCCATATCAAGTTTCTCAAGCGGAATTGAATATGGGTCGAACGTCGTTTCGCGGTTGAGTACGGCTGATTGAGACATGGTTCCTCCGGAAGCCTAGACTTTAATGGTCAAATTCTTAAGATGACGTTAGCGTCAACTTTCCATGTTTTTGGCGCACCCGCAAGGACCATGAGCCTCTCACCCAATAAAAAGCCGCCACTCATGGGGGATGAGCGGCGGCGGTACCCTTCGAAAAAGGACCGAAACCGGACCAATATGCTGTCCGGCGGAGCATTAAAGTTGCCCTATTTAGCGTGCAACCGCACGGGCAGATGTGAATAGCCCATGACAAAGTTCGACGTCACACGCGTTGGTTCGCCGACCATCTCCACCCGATCAAATCGCTTGAGGATTTCTTCCCAAAGGATCCTGATCTGCATCTCTGCAAGTCGATTACCCATGCAGCGGTGAATACCAAAGCCAAAAGAAACGTGATGGCGGGCTTTCGGACGGTCAATGATGAAATCGTCGGGACGGTCAATCACTTCATCATCCCGGTTCCCAGAGACGTACCACATGACGACCTTATCGCCCTTTTTGATGGTCTTACCGCCCAGTTCAACATCTTCTGTTGCATTGCGGCGCATATGCGCAAGCGGCGTCTGCCAACGAATAATTTCTGACACCATGTTCGGGATCAGCGACGGGTCCGCCCGTAGCTTGTCATACTCAGCAGGGTTCTGATTGAGCGCCACAACGCCACCCGACATTGAGTTCCGAGTTGTATCGTTACCACCCACAATCAGCAGCATCAGGTTTCCGAGATACTCCATCGGATCCATATTCTGCATGTCAGGGTGATGCGCCATCAGCGAGATGAAGTCATTCTTCCGTGGCTCGGCTTTCCGCTCTTGCCACAGCTGGTTGAACTCCTCCAGGCACTTTGTCAGCTCCTGCAGGCGAAACTCCTCCGTCATGGAATCATCGCCAACCTGTGGGCCGGACGCCGAAATGTCAGACCAGTAGGTCAGCTTTCTCCGCTCTTCAAACGGGAAATCAAACAGCGTCGCCAACATCTGTGTTGTCAGTTCGATCGACACCAGGTCCACCCAGTCAAAGGTCTCGCCGATAGGCAAAGTGTCCAGCAGGTCTCCAACCCGCTTACGCACCATCGGCTCAACTTCAGAAAGCTGGACAGGCGACACGGCTGGCGTAACAACTTTACGCTGCACATCGTGCTTTGGCTGATCCATCGCAATAAACATGGGCGGCTGAAAATCCACCGCATCGCCGATAACAATCTGCGGCTCAGATGAGAACTGATTGTGATGTGTATCGACGTGAACGATATCGTTGAATTTGGTGATTGACCAATAGGGCCCAAACTCTTCCGACTGACAGAAGTGAACCGGGTCTTCTTTGCGAAGACGCTCAAAATAGGCCCAGTGCGCTTGCGCTGGATAAAGAGCAGCCTTCCCCATATCGATCTCTTCAAGAGGTAGAGAATAAGGATCTGGAATGGCGCTCGTTTCTGGCTTAATGGCAGCTTGGCTCATAATTCGGTCTCCTCCGGAGCAAACTTAATGTTGTGATTCAGGCAGACGAACAATAATGCCGTCCAAGTCTGCACTCGCTTTGATCTGACAGGCAAGGCGACTATTCGCTTCAATGCCCTCCGCAAACTCAAGCATGCTGGTTTCCATGTCGTCCTTCTCGCCGGTTTTGGCGAGCCAGGCATCATCCACATACACATGGCACGTGGCGCAGGCACACGCACCGCCGCAATCCCCATCGATCCCGGGAACAATATTGTCTACTGCGACTTCCATAAGCGAGTGCCCATCTGGCGCATCGACTTTATGGGTCGTTCCATCATGCTGAATATAGGTAACTTGAACCAACGACGCCTCCTCCTGGTAATCCACCTGCAACTACACTGTCACAGCAGAACGCCTCCCAGCATTCCCTATATTTTGCGTACCATTAATACGCATTATGAATGTTAGAATGAATCGGACCTACCCGTCAACCAAACGCAGACCCATTAGGTAAAACGCCCATTTAGGGCTGACGCCTCAGCCTTCCTCACCCATACTCATGGGAGAGGCTGCGTGTGGAAAACCAGCCATCAGACTTTCGGGGAGGAAGTTCATGAAACGATTGAGTGTCCAGGATGCAGCTTTTTTGCAGGCCGAGAGCATCGAATGCCCGATGCACATTGCCAGTGTGCAAATCTTTGATCTTCCCAAGAAATATGCTGCGCGACGCGATTTCATCCCAAATCTCATGAAACGCTTTGGCGACATGGGCGCGTCCAGCCCCTTCAATCAGAAGCTGCATTCGGACTGGAGCAAACTCGATGTCTGGCCAAGCTGGGTCGAAGACGACAAGATCGATCTGGACTATCACATTCGTTTTGTCGCCCTTCCCGCCCCAGGCGACAAAGACCAGTTGATGCGCCTGGTGGAACGGCTCCACGAGCCTGCTCTGGATCGCAACCGCCCCCTTTGGGAGCTCTATTTCATAGATGGGCTGGAAAACAATCGCATTGCAGTCTATTTCAAAACCCACCACGCCATGATTGACGGCGTCGCCGGCATGGCCCTCGTCCAAAGCGCGCTCTCGCCAACCAAAAACGCGACAGGTCCACTCAACCCGATCTGGCAGGTACCCAAAAAGAAACGCTCAGCTCCCGAAAAAGAGTCTTTCGCCTCAACACTCCGCCACCGCATGGAAGATGCCTTCGCCCAGGTAAATTCGCTGCAACAGATCACGGGCAATTTCTTGCGCGCAGAGTTGGACAAGCTGAGCCACGGCAGCATGCCCTCACTCGGGCGCTCCCAAGCGCCGAAAACACCCTTCAACGTCGCAATCACGCGCCATCGCCACCTCGATGTTTTCTCGCTCCCCCTCTCGCGCACCAAAGAAATTGCGAAAGACTTCGGCGCGACAGTGAACGACGTTGTCATCGCGATCAGCGGGGCTGCCATTCGCCGGCACCTGCAGGACATTGGCGAGCTCCCTGACAAACCTGTTCTGGCAGGCGTCCCCGTCTCTGTGCGCCCCGCAGGGGCGGAGCAGGAGGGCAACAATGTCTCCATCTTTGCCGCTACAACAGGCTCTAATATTGAAGACCCCGTACAAAGACTGAAGGCAGTCTCACTCTGGGCTGCAGGTCAAAAGAAGAAAATCAGCGGGTTGACCTCGGTCGCGGCACAGAATTACGCAACCATATTTGGCCTCTCGGCTTTGATCCCCCAATTGGTCGGCGCGGGCGACTTCTCCATGCCGCCGACCAATGTGGTGATTTCAAATGTACCGGGCTGGCGACACCCACTCTATCTGGGCGATGCAAAACTGTCGGCCATCTTCCCGGTCTCAGTACTGATCGACTATCAGGCGTTTAACATCACGGTCCTGTCCCGAGAGGACAGCCTCGACTTCGGGCTCATCGCAGCGCACGAGGCCATCGAGGACCTGAAAAAAATCTCGACCTATATGCAGGACGCCTTTGCAGAACTCGATGCGGCATCAACAGCACTTCTGGATGCTGAAGTCGCACGCGTCACCGAAAAAGTGAAGGCACGCAAAAAGAAACCGTCAAAAAGCTCGGCCACCACCACACGCAAGAAACCGGTGGTGAAGAAGAAGATTGCAGCCAGGACACCCGTCAAGGCAAACCGCAAGAAGGCACCTTAACGTCTTCGTCCGTCTGCGGGGGGAAGCACCCGAAACGTCGCATTCGCCCGCGCAGACAGCACCATCTGCCGTCACAAATGCTTGTGCGAAATCGAGCGTGCGCCCGGTTTTGGTGAAGGGGGAATTGATTTCAATCCACTGGCCACGCTGCGCTGTTCCCAAAAAATCAACATTAAGATTGACCGTCACCAGACCGCCAACGTCATCGTGCTGAACCGCGCAAGACAACCCCATGGCATTGTCCGCAAGGGCACTCAGCAAGCCCCCGTGAACAAAGCCCCGCGAGTTTGTGTGCTGTTCACTGGCGACGAACCCAAGCACAACGGCATTTTCCATCGCCTTTGAATAGAGTGGCTCCCAGGGATCGGTTAGCGGACTCTTTCGGAAGTGTGGCTCGAAGCCTTCGGGTATCTGGATCATGCTGCTCACACTCTGATATTTGAATGGGCGGACCCTGCCCAAATCAGAATGCGCCGACGAACGCTCATCTCTCACCTCACATGAACTCATTTCATATGTATTGTGCATATACATACCTTATGATAAAGAGCACGGATGGAAAGCCCGTTCCCACCCGATATGACCGATCACTGCATGGTGCTGAAGACGCGTCGGGCCGCGCGGGCGATCACGCGTCGCTACAATGCCTTGTTGAAACCCCTAGGCCTCAAAAGTACCCAGGCCTATCTCCTGTCCGCAATTTACGCCGGTGACTTCGGGTCCATTTCGGACCTCGCCGAACATCTTGTGATTGAGCGCAGTGCGCTGACCAGAAACCTCAAAGTGCTAAGGGACGCTGGTTTAACAACGTCGGACACTCAAGGACGCGGACGAGCACAAAAAGTCGTCCTTACGAAAGCAGGAAAGAAAACCGTGGAGAAGGTCGCCCCTTTATGGATCAGCGCACAGAATGACCTTCGAGACGAGCTGGGTGAGCGCGAATGGAATCGCGTCCAGGCAGCCCTCACTGCCGTTGGCAATCTGGCCTAAAATTTTCATCAAGTAGTGCATATACATATATGGAGAAAACCATGAATATGAGGATCGTTATTACAGGCATGGGACTTGTCACCCCATTGGGTGTTGGCGTTGCGCCGGTGTGGGAGCGGCTCATCGCTGGACAGTCCGGCATCCGCACCAACACCCGCTTTGATCCAGGCACGTTGCCCACGCATATTGCAGGCCTTGTCCCCGATAGTGCGGAGGATAGCGCCGGTCTTGATGTGGATGCTGTCGTTTCTCCAAAGGAACGTCGCAAAGTCGATCTCTTTACAGTCTACGCACTGGCCGCCGCAGAGCAGGCACTCTCTCAGGCTGCCTGGAAACCCGAAGACGAAGCGGACAGAGAGCGTACTGCCACCATCATCGGCACCGGCATCGGGGGGCTTCCCATCATCACTGCCGCCAAAGAAACAATGGATGCCCGTGGCTATCGCCGTCTCTCCCCTTTCGTTGTTCCCGCCTTCCTTGCCAATCTCGCTGCGGGAAATCTCTCCATCAGATATGGCTTCAAAGGACCACTTGGAACGCCGGTCACCGCATGTGCCGCTGGTCTTCAGGCCATTGGAGACGGCATGCGCCTTATCAATACAGGCGAAGCTGACGTGGCGCTGGCCGGAGGAACCGAAGCATGCATTGATCCGCTAGCACTTGGCGGATTTGCTGCGGCCCGCGCTCTGTCGACCCACAATGACGAACCAACAAAGGCCTCCCGACCCTTCGACGCAGACAGAGACGGCTTCGTTATGGGCGAAGGCGCAGGGCTAGTCGTCCTCGAGACGCTTGAACACGCGGAAGCCCGAGGCGCAACCCCACTCGTTGAGATCACTGGTTATGGCACAAGCGCGGATGCGTACCACCTAACCGCAGGGCCTGAAGACGGCTCCGGCGCCGCAAGGTCGATGCGTACCTGCCTCAACATGGCGGGAAGCAACGGCGGTGATATTGATTATGTGAATGCCCACGCGACATCCACCCCTGTCGGAGACCGTGGCGAAGTAGCCGCTCTCCGACAAATATTTGGAGATCGAATTTCAGAAATATCCATCTCCTCAACAAAGTCAGCCATAGGGCACTTGCTGGGTGCGGCTGGTGGCGTAGAAGCCGTATTCACAGCAATGTCTCTAATAACAGGCACCATTCCGCCCACACTCAACCTGCACAACCCCGACGAAGGCATGGAAGACTTAAACCTGACCCCCCTAAAAGCGGTTGAAAGACAGATCACAAACGCACTCTGCAATGGGTTTGGCTTTGGGGGTGTCAACGCGACGCTTTGCATGAAACGTCTCTGACCCGAAACACTCCGTTACAAGACAACACCAGCACACATTGCACTTCAAGCAGAACCCTCCCACTATGGCGGCAAATCTTTTGGGAGGTCGTCATGGGCAAATGGATCAGCAGTCGAGCAGCAACGAAAGCAGCCCTCGCGCTCTGTAGTGCCCTCACACTCAGCACCCCCGCCTTTGCGGACCTGATGATCCAGAACGTGACGATCATCGATCCCGTGGCCGGAGAGACCGCACACCAGGACATATTGATTGGCAGCGGCACCATTGCCGCCATCGGCGAACGCGGCAGCATCGCGACCTTCGCACCCGTGGACACGCTGGACGGCACCGGAAAATACATCATCCCGGCCTTATGGGACGCTCACGTTCACCTCACATATGACAAAGGCATCGGCAATGCGGCTCTTCCCCTTTTTGTCGCCAATGGCATCACCCGGGTGCGCGACACGGGCGGGCTTTTGTCCGAAATCCTTCTGGTAGAGGAAGTCGCGAAGTCACAAGGCGCAAAAGCCCCTGAAATCTATTTCGCAGGACCGCTCATCGATGGCATGCCCCGCGTCTATGATGGCTCCCCTGCCCGCTTCCCCAACATCTCAGACGGCGCCTCAACGCCTGCCGACGCCGAGCGCATTGTCGATGAACTGGCCGCCGCAGGCGCCAGCCTGATCAAATCCTATGAGATGTTGAAGCCCGATGTTTTCCGAGCCCTGGTCGCCCAGGCGACTGAGAGAGGGCTTCCCGTCACATCGCACATTCCCCTCAGCATGGACGCGGAAGCTGTTATCGCTGCCGGTGTCCGTGGCATGGAACATTTGCGCAATATCGGACTGAGCTGCTCTGCACAATCTGAGTCACTCCTGACCGAACGGCAAAACATGTTACGCGATGGCATGAAAGAAGAGGGCAGCACATTGCGCTCATCCATACATGCCACTCAACGCCCCATTGCCTTCTCGTCACAGGATGACGCGCGGTGTGGTGCCGTCATTAGCGCCCTCGCTGACGCTCAGGTTTTCCAAACCCCGACACTGGCCCTCAATACGCGGGGCGCTTTCCGCCAGTTCCTGGAACCAGAGCAGCGCGCCCCCTTCAAATATCTGCCCTCCCCGGTCCGCGACCGCTGGAATGCATATGCAGAGGGTGCCAAAGAAAGCCCCATCGACCCCGCCTATGTGGCCTTTGCAGACTGGTCGCTCGCCATGGTGAAGCAACTCAACGCAGCCGGTGTTCCCATCATGGCGGGAACAGACACACCGATAGGACTTCTGACACCAGGCTTCAGTCTTCATCTGGAAATGGAGACACTGGTGCGCGCAGGCCTCACGCCACAAGAGGCGCTCGCGGCAGCAACCCTTCGTCCAGCACAGTTCTTCGGCCTGGAGGAGAAGATGGGCACCATTGAAGCGGGCAAAAGCAGCGAACTGGTTCTGCTCTCAGCCAACCCGCTGGACGACATTAGCAATACCCGCTCAATAGAGGCAGTCATCACCCGCGGAGTGGTGCTGGATCGCGCAACGCTGGATACCATGCTGAATGAAGCTGCGCCCTAAAGCGCGCCTTTGAGAGCGCCCGCATAGCCGCGAAGGGACGCCAGGAAAGCATGAATCTTGACGCTTAGCTCATCGAGCAAAAAATCAGAGGGCGAATTGGCAACAAGCCCATTGATCTCATCAATATGCACCCGCCGCGCCCGCTCATCCTCATCTTCCATGGGAAGCTTGCCGGCTGCATCCAGCAACACAAGCAGGCCATGAAGGCGGCGCACCGCACTAAGGGCCCGCGACATCGGCCCGACCAATGAAGCATCATCCTGCCAGGACCGCCCGCCAAAGAGCTCTTGCGTTACCCGTTGTCCCGCGCCGTCACACTCATAGACAGCGCACCCCAGAAAGCCTTGAGCTGCAAGATCTGTATGGATCGTGCAACGGCCGCATGTATCCAGGTTGGAACACGGCGTTTCAGCTGCCTTGTCAAAGGCGAAATCGTTGGACTTATCAAAGGCGAACGCGACACAACAGAGCGCTGCACACTGCGTGCAATCCGAACGCAAAACCGGCTCTGTCATTCACATCTGTCCAAGTTGGGGATACCATTTCCTGAGGAAAACAGCATACCCAACTCACCAGATTAGAGAAGTCCAATTCATTAGCCGGTTGCAGTTTTCCGCTCAAGGTTCTGCTTCAACAACCCTGCCTGCGCGGAAAGGTCTTCGGATATTTTCAGAACCTCTCCTGACCCAGCACTCACTTCTTGAGAGTTTTTGGAAACCGCAGTGATCCCTTCAGAGATATCGCTAACCCCTTTAGAGGCTTCCGACATGCTGCGCGCAATCTCCGTTGTCGCAGCCCCCTGTTCTTCAACGGCCGCGGCGATTGCACCAGAAACCTTATTCAGCTCAGCCAGTGTTTGAATAACCAGTTCGATTGACGACACAGCACGGGTGGTCCCCTCCTGCACCGCTCCCACCTGGATCTCAATTTCCTCTGTGGCTTTCGCTGTCTGAGCGGCAAGGGCTTTCACCTCCGAGGCAACAACAGCGAACCCTTTGCCGGCTTGGCCCGCGCGTGCCGCTTCAATGGTCGCATTGAGCGCCAACAAATTCGTCTGGGACGCAATGCCGGTGATCAGCTCCACGATGGCGCCAATCTGCTCTGACGTTTGTGACAATTCACCGACGGCAGTACCTGCGGTACGGCTTTCAGTTTCCACATTCGCCGTCATCTCCGTCGACTGCGAAATCTGCCGATTAATTTCAACGATCGACGAGTTCAGTTCCTCAGCTGTCGCCGCCACCGTCTGAACATTCGTCAACGCTTCCTCAGCCCCCGCTGCAACACTTGTTGCCTGCTCTTCCGAAGTTCCGCTGGAGCGTTTCATCTCTCCAGCAAACTCATTGAGGGTCTTCGCCGCTGTTTCCAACGACGAGGCAAGCTGATCGAAATCATCCATCTTCTGCTCGACGCCATCAGCCGCCACGTTGATCGTTTGTGAAGCGACCAAAAAGGCTCCCAGCATGCCGGTTTCAGAAATGCGTCGGAAATACTGATTGCGCTCCATGTACCCCAGACACGCCGTGGATTCACGAATATAGGCATCTGTGCGGTCGATCAATTCGTTCAGTCGCACACAGAGATCACGCGCCTGCCCAGGCTCCTCGGGAACATTTTGAACCCGTGCTTCAAAATCACCCTGGCTGACTTTCTCGCAAACGGCGATCACCTCATCGATTTTCGACAATACATTACCTGTCTGCGGCACGACCACAGCGGACACCTTACCCAATTTGGAAAAAAAGTTTCTCATCATGATCCCCTCAAGCCGCTTTCATCAGATGGGCAACGAACTCGTCATAGCCCAGTTTTTTCTCAGCCAAAACATCCAGGAGCTTTTGATAGGATGCTTCAAGTCCGTCCTTGCGGCTCTCATGGCTGCTCTCAATCCCGCTCAATTCTTTATAGAGAGGGATGATCGTGTCCCTGACCACCGTGGCGTTTGGCACGCGGCGTGTTGAGTGATATCCGATGATGGAACCATCTTCTGCCCGACTTGGAGTCACATGTGCGACCACCCAGTAAAAGTCACCAGACTTCGTGGTGTTCACAACGTAGGCGAAAATTTCGTTGCCGAGTTGCAATTCATCCCAAAGGAGTTTGAAGACACATCGCGGCATGTCTGGATGGCGAATGATATTATGCGGCTTCCCCACAACCTCTTGTTCGGTATAGCCAGCAATATCCAGAAAAACGTCATTCATATAGGTAAGATGACCTTTAAGGTTCGTCTTACTCACGATTAGGCTGTCTTTATCGAAGAAAACTTCTTGGCCTGCCATCTGCATCATCCCCCTTGAATGCAGATGTGGCGCTCCGTCCGCCATCCTTTCGCCTATCCGCGAAAGACCGATTTCGGACTACTTTGTTGCGCCATCCGCATCAATTTATTCGACCACCATGACTACCTCTACTCTGTATTTATAAACTTTCTGCTAATTGACAAAACAGGACATAAACCTTGGTCGGGATTTTCGAGACTGACGACCTATCTTCAGAACGCCAGGTCAGGTCAGCGCCGTGTTCCCACAGGTTTTTCAAGCGCGTAAATCACGTCGGAAAATACGTCTATGTGCTTAGAAAGCGCCGCATGCGCGTCGTTCAAACCACGATTGTAGAGAACCGCACCTGCTTCTTTGGTCAAAAATCGAGCAAGAACTCCGCATCAAACTGTCCGGCGTCCACCTCCAACTCCCGGGCGAGATACGCCACGAGTTTTGGAACAAGCACGGCCTTTTCTTCAGATGTCAGCTTCAGGTCTTCCACTACAGATCCTCGTATTTTTTGGTTGCCATCGCCAGCCCGTCCACGATCGACGTGAAGACATCGCCCTGTTGAATGCGAATGTTCGGCAAACAATCAGCAATAGCCTCCGTGACGATACTCATCGAGCTTGACCCGCCCACGGTGATGACACGTTCAATATCATTCACCGCAATCTGACCACTTTCCAGGGTTTCACGGATCACCTCAGCGATTTGCTCCCCGAATTTGGACAGGCTCTTGTCAAAGCCATCGATAGAAAGCGGCGTGGTGAGACCGGGCTCGATAAGGCTCAAATCCACCAAAGATTTTTCAGCACGTTGATTGTAAGAAAACTTGGTGTCCTCTGCCAAAAATGCCAGGTCATGCCCAAGCCTCATATGAAGGATTTTCACCAGACGGGAGAAGATTGTTGGGTCAACGGCGTCACGTAAGAGCCCCTCGGCAAACATCTCTGTCTTTTTGTCATACAGAAATGGAATTTTCTCCCATGTCGAGAGTTCGCCAAATATATGCGCGGGGGCTTGGATGATCCCGTCAGGCAGCCGCCTCTTCAGGTCATGGCCCCGGCCCACAAGCGGCATGAAATGGTCGAAACTAATCTGACGGTCAAAGTCCGTACCACCGACACGCAGTCCATTTGACGAGAGGATTTTGATACCGTCGCGCCGTGACTGAAACAGAGTGAAGTCAGACGTCCCCCCTCCAATGTCGACCACCAAGCCAACAGTTCCTGCCGGTGCACCACCAGCACTTGCAAGCGCTGCAGCCTCCGGCTCGAACATGAACTCAACACTCGAAAAACCGGCCTTGAGATAACAAGCTTTCAAGTCCGCCTGAGCCTGAGCGTCTCTGTCTGTATCCCGTTTATGAAAATAGACCGGGCGTCCGGCAACAACATGATCAAACGCCATACCAGCGGACGCTTCCGCGCTGGTTTTGAGCTGGCGCAGAAATTCGGTAATCACCTCAAAAAAGTCTGTGCGACGCCCGAGCAGCATCCGGCGCTCCCGCATCAAGGCTGTGCCAAGAACACTCTTCAGTGCCCGCATATAGCGCCCATCCAGACCGTCCAGCAGCGCCTGGTTGGCAGAGCTCCCCGACAGAATTTGCTTTTCATGGACGTCGAAGAAGAGAGCCGTCGGGATCGTGTCGCGCCCGGCCTCAAGCTCCACATGCACCACCTCGCTGCCGGACAGATAGGCGGCTGCAGAATTTGAGGTGCCAAAATCCACCCCGAGCCAGTTAGGGCCGCTTCCAGTCTTTTTGGTCATGCAGTGCACCACAAAACGCATGAAAGTGGCGCGTCTCGCGATCCCACTTGATCGACAACGCGCCACTCACCGTCTGTGTCTCTCTAAGTTCTGAAAAAGTCAGGGCGCGGAGATATATAGCCAGAAAGAGCTCTTCACAAGAGGTGTTTTGCAGTTGAACATTATCGCCTACCCAAGATCTTCATCACCAATCAGATCCGCACAAACAAAAACGCCGCCCGAGCGGTGAAGCTCAAGCGGCGTTTTGGAAGTTTGTAAAGAAGGGACCTAAGACAGGCTGATCGTCGTTTGTTTTTGCATTTAGCAGACCTGGCAGCGACCTACTCTCCCACACCTTAAGATGCAGTACCATCGGCGCTGAGGGTTTTCACGGCCGAGTTCGAGATGGGATCGGGTGCAGGCCCCTCGCAATAACCACCAGGTCGGCAAAAGGCAAAAACCTTCAGAAGTTCTGAAGTAACGACAATCAATTTCTGATCTGAACCACACTCATTGACCACCATCCAAATGGATGGGCATTGGTAAATGAGAGTAATCAAGCCAATCGAACGATTAGTACCAGTAAGCTCAATACATTGCTGCACTTACACACCTGGCCTATCAACGTGGTCGTCTTCCACGGTTCTCAAGGGAGAACTGGTTTCGAGGTTGGTTTCCCGCTTAGATGCTTTCAGCGGTTATCCAGTCCGTACATAGCTACCCAGCTGTGCCGTTGGCACGACAACTGGTCCACCAGAGGTACGTCCACCCCGGTCCTCTCGTACTAGGGGCAGATCCTCTCAATTCTCCTACACCCACGGTAGATAGGGACCGAACTGTCTCACGACGTTCTAAACCCAGCTCACGTACCGCTTTAATTGGCGAACAGCCAAACCCTTGGGACCTGCTCCAGCCCCAGGATGCGATGAGCCGACATCGAGGTGCCAAACAATGCCGTCGATATGGACTCTTGGGCATCATCAGCCTG
>Ga0189291_100281_pt1 | contig 27155 bp, 21 predicted proteins | sample UW1redminimetaG_FD_130331 | JGI IMG/M metagenome (GOLD analysis project Ga0189291, IMG submission 130331) | Marine microbial communities from the Costa Rica Dome - UW179B-red mini metaG | ecosystem: Environmental > Aquatic > Marine > Oceanic > Photic zone | place: Costa Rica: the Eastern Pacific... | reverse complement strand
TTTCTTCCAGTTCAGCTTTGGTCAGTGGGCATTCCCTAGTACTGATTATTACTTTACAAGAACTCCAGATTTCTTGATGAATCTTACTACTGAAGTATTAGACAGATGGCAAACACCAGGTGATTTAACTCACTATCCTCGTGCAATTGAAGGCGGGAATGACTATGCCGAAACTGATAACTACCGTGTAACGGTTGGTACTCAATCTATTTATAACGCTAGTTATATACGACTAAAGAATGTTTCTTTAAGTTATAACCTGCCAACTAGTTTGATTAGTAATTTAGGTATTAGAAACGTAAGACTTTACGCTTCTGCTATTAACTTAGCTACCTGGACAGCTTGGCCATATTATGATCCGGAAGTTGCTTTCAGTCCATTTGATATTTATACAAATGTTACTACTGCTTCGTACCCTACTGAAAAGCAAATTTATGGCGGTATCGACATAAGCTTTTAATACTTAACGTATAAAGATATTTATAACATGAAAAAATCAATGATATTAAAAAAAGTAATGCTGGTTCTGCTTGTAGCAGGTTTCACAGCATGTACGGAAATTTTAGAGGACGTTGAACCATCAACTGCGATTTCATTTGAAACCGCACTTAGTACCCCTGCTGGTATTAATGGTTTAAGAACCTCTATGTATGACAAAGTACTAGGTAACTTTGGTTACACAACTCAGTACTTAATTGGGCCAGGAGCTCTTGCTGATGAAACATTTAACAGACCCGGTTCAACTCGTTTTCAAGGGTTGAACAATGCGGTTGGTACCAGTGGTACTGCTCATTTAGGTGTTTTTGGAGCTTCTTTCGACATTATTCAGGATGCTAACATTATAATTAATGAAATACCTGACGGTGTAATTAGTGATGAACTCAGAGAACAGTATAGAGGAGAAGCTCTCGCTATCCGTGCTTATGTTTATCACAATATGGCCAGAACATATGGTTATGAGCCTGGTAACACCTCAAATGGTCCGGAAGCAAACTGGAACTTAGCTGTAATGATTAGAGAAGACGCAACATTAGATGTTTCTGATGCTGTTGAACTTCCAAGAAATACAGTTGCAGAAGTTTATACTTTTATCAGAGAAGATTTAGCTGAAGCTAAAACTCTTTTGGCGGGTAGAACTGATAACAGATATCCTACAGAAGCATTGGTAGATGCGATCAGAGCTAGAGTTGAACTTTACGCCGGTAACTGGTCTGCTGCCAGCACGGCTGCTCAAGCAGCTATCACTAATAGTGGTGCAAGCCTTGTAAGTACTGAAGCTGGTGTTGGAACTATGTTCAAAGGTCCAAACTCAGAAGCTATTTGGGAACTGGATGTTAATCCTTCTACTGAAGCTATTGCCGGAAGCAATGTGAACAGTGGTTTGGCAGCATATACTTCCGATCAGTGGGTAGCTCAAATACCTACTCAGTTAGTTTTGGATAGATATGATGCTGCTGATTACAGACTTTCTGGTTGGTTTGAAAGTTGCTTAACTGCTCAAACTACGGGTGCAACTGCTTCGACTTGCGGAAGCGTTAACTCTGCTGCTGCTGCTCTTACCAAATGGAATGGTTGGAAAGGCAATTTAGTAGATGACGTAACATTAGTTCGTATTTCTGAGATGTACTTGATTTGGGCTGAAGCTGCTGCAAAAGCTGCTAACAGTCCGGCAGCAGGAAACGGACCTCTAACCACTCTTAAAACAGCTAGAAATGCAGGAGCTACACCAGCTGCAGCACTTGTTAGTATAACTGCTTTTGAAGATGAAATTCTTGACGAAAGAGTAAGAGAGCTTGTTGGTGAAGGTCATAGATTCTGGGATCTTAAGAGACTAGGAAGAAATATTCTTGATAACACAGGTGATATTAAGATGAGAGCTGATGCTTACAGAATATTAGCTCCATTCGGAACCGGTGAACAAAATATTAATTCTTTGTTGGTTGAGAATCCTGGTTATGCAGTGTCTTCTAACTAACAAACAAATAAATTTTAAATTTCTTACTATACAATTATGAAAAAAAGAACATTAATTGCATTGTTTTTGATCCCAGTTCTAGCAATAGGCTGTGATAGTTTGTTCGATAAAGGCGATGTAGAAAAAACGTATGATGGACCAAATCAATTAGCATTTGGTGTATTAGAAGAGAACAACAATCTGGGATGTAGTAACATGGCTACCACTGTGGAGCTACAATTACTCTCAAAAAATGGAGTTGCCTCTTCTGACATGTCTGTAGCTTTTGGTGCTGCTGGTGGTTCTACCGCACGTGCTACAACTGACTATAGCTTTGCTACTCCTTCACCTGTAACAATTGCAGCTGGTGAAGCTCGCACTGATATCAATATTAACTTTGTAGTAACTACTATGGATGAAGCAGCTGTAGCTGCTACAGCATTTGATTCATCTAGAGCTTTCGGTACTTACACCGGAGTTTCTGCTAATGGTGGTTCAGGAAACGGAGCTACTTATAATGTTAGTGTACCTGAGTTTGGGGAAATAACAGAAGTTGATTCCGTTAGTGCTGCAGACCCTCTGCGTACTGCTGGCACTTATAATAATGTTGCGGCTAATGGCGGGAACGGAAGTGAAGCACTATTCGATGTTGTTATTGATGCTAATGGTGCAGCTACTGTAACTATTGTTAGTGATAGTACAGCAGGTGGTACCAGATATGTAGTAGAAGATGTATTAACCTTACCAGCACTTGGTAACTGGAATACAGGTTCTGACGTAAACGTAACTGTTACAGATGTAACAGGCACCGCTGCTCCTTCAGTTGCTGTTGTTGCTGGTGGAATAGATTATCAGTGTTCAGATACATTTACTATTCCGGATTCCGATCTAGGGAATGGCGGAGCTCCTGCTCTACCATTTAGTGTTGGTGATCTTACTGGTAGTTTTGCTGCTGATGAAGTTCTCTTATTATTAGAATTAGATGGAGCAGCAGGTGTTAAAGTTGCTGCAAACCAAGATTCTACTAGAATTTTCATGGCAAAATAATTGCCCCTAAATTTAAAAAAGCCACATTATTTATAATGTGGCTTTTTTTATATCAAAAAATTTGAATTTTATAAAATGAAAAAAGCATATTTTATTTCTTTAATACCCCTACTATTACTTTCTTGTTTAAAAACACAAGGTATTGAAGTTGAAAAGAGAGTCAATAGCCTTTATAATGTTGACAACATAAATCAACTTATAGTTAAAGGTTCAGATTCTTTGATTGTAAATGAGCTTAAATTTCTTGTAGACGGCTTTTCAATAATTACAGAAGATTCTATTGTAATAAAAAAGTCAGAAGATATCCCAGCTCTTATTTTTGGTTATTATGAAGAAACAACCGGTGATCAATTAGTATTTTCAGTAGGTCTAGGGTTTGACGGAATTAATAACTTTAACAGATACAACGTTACTATAAATCCGGTAAGCAGACAATCAGCCATCACTGATAGTGACTTTTTTGAGTCCTCAAATACATTCTCTATTGTTATCAAAGGTACCTACAATTCCAGGGATTTTATTTTTAGGTCTTCATCAAGCTTTTTTAAGGAATTTAGTTCAGAAGCAGTAACTCTTAGTAACGAAAATTCAGTTTTAGTAATCACTACAAAGTTAGATGTAGAAGAGATTTTTGTTACTAACGCAGATATTTTGATAAACCCTAGAGACTCTTCAAATACAACTCAAATTGAGAACAGGTTTAATGAATCTTTGAGTGTGGAAATTTCTAAAGCTAAAAGCCCTTTTTTCTAAGAGTTAATACAATGGAAGTTGTTTTATCTTTATAGATCTGCAGTAAGTATCAAACCCGTTAACCATAGTTCTATCTGTTTGTATTGAACATTGTGGTATGCTGTTGATCTCTGAAGTAGATAATTGTCAAATGGGAAGAATTTATTTTTTAATTTAGGACTTCTAAAAAAGAAATTCTTTTCCGGATCAGAAGAATTATACGAGTATCTCCAAGCGGTATTATTTAATGAAGAATCAATATACCAAGGTGGTCCAAAAAGGATGTAGATCATCCCTTGATCCGTTTTCCAACCTTCTTTGAAATTAGAGAATTGCTTATTAGCTTCTTCTACTCTTTCATAAAATAGTTCAACTACACTTTTTGCTATCCTTGAGTTTTTAATATTTGAAAGCCAAAATCTATCAATGGCTTTTTTCATCTCAACAGGATCTTCAATTGCCATTAGTTCTTTATACTTTTTCTCTCGCATCAGGTAGTACAATGGTTTGGCTAATTCTCTGGCGTCACTTAAAGAAGGGTAATTAGGGCTCTTTATCGAGAATTCTCTAGCTTTAAATAATTCATTCTCTTCATTAAGATTCGATGTAACCTCAAATCTATAGTTTCCGCGTTCTAACTTAGGAAATTTAAATTCTATCAAAACATTCCCTGGAGTAGTCAATGTTCGACGATTTGAGTTTATTTCTGTCCTTTCTGAATAATCAATTCCTTTATTTTGAATACTACTGGTACTATAATTGCTATAGTTCATTGGTCTTGCAATGGTAGTGTCAGATTCAAACCTGAAAAGCTTTGTATTAATTGTAAGTGGGTCACTAATGTTCGAATTAGTGATCTGAAATATAAACTTCAGGGAATCAATATCACTTTGTACGTCGTATGTAGTAACTGGTATATATTCAGCATTCTCTTTCGTGCTTTTTGTAAATATTCTAATATTTGTGATATTGTTTTCTTCATTCTTTAAATCCGGAATAAATACTTCTGAAGTTCGGGTAGTTTGCCTTCCAGTGGTATTATCAATTAAGGTGGTAATAACTTCATAGTTTCCGGGTTTCAATTGAAAGTCATTCTCAATTTTATACGTACTTTGGTCATAGGTAAGCCTATTCGTTCGATCAGAAACTGTAATCGGGAACTGTTTATTTCCAAGTATGTTTAAAGGATTGTCAACATCGATAATCTGATAGTCTATAGTTGCATCAGCTACAAAAAGAGAATCTTCTTTTCTATAGACTAAACTACCGTACACTATTTCACTTGCTACATTAATGTACCCTTTGTCATCTTCATCAATATAACTTGAAGCAACAACTCGTAACTCAGGATAGCCGGGGCGATATTTATAACCGCCTCCCCGATCAACTTCATCAACGTATGAATTATTACAAGCGCCTGTAAAAAAAAGAATTATAGCTCCGAAAAGGAATAAAAAATAATTATGAGTAAAGTAATTCATGCTATTAAAATAATAATCAATAAAAACAATGTGAAATGATAACAACATTTCGGTTATCTTTAGTATAACTAAAAAAGTTATTCCAAATATTAAGAATGATATCTACACGAAGAAGAACCAAAATAGTATGTACAATAGGCCCTAGCTGTAATACAGAAGCTAAAATTGAGCAGCTGTTGCTTCATGGTATGAATGTAGCTAGAGTTAATTTTTCACATGGTTCACACAAAGATCATGAAAAAGTCATCAAATTTATTAGAAAAGTAGCAAAAACTCATAAATATAGTGTTCCGGTCTTGATGGATTTACAAGGACCTAAGATCAGAGTAGGTACCATGCGAAACGGCGGACAGGTTTTAAAAACTGGTAGTACTATATCTATAACGGGTGAAGAAATCGAAGGTACTCCTACAAAAATACCTATTGATTATTCAAATCTTGTAAAAGAAGCTGAAGTAGGGAATACTATCTTGTTAGATGATGGACTATTGGAATTTGAAATTATCTCTAAATCTGAGAATGAACTTAAAGCAAAGGTAATTGTTGGAGGTTTGCTCAAGTCCAGAAAAGGTGTCAACCTGCCTAATGTTAAAATATCTATACCGGCTCTTACAGAAAAAGATATAAAAGATTTAGAATTCGGTATAAAACAAGATGTAGACATAATAGCATTATCATTTGTTCGATCGGCTAAAGATATACGAGATATTGTTTCTCGGGTTAGAGCAGCCGGTAGTCAGGCTTCAATTATTGCAAAAATTGAAAAACCTGAAGCGCTTGAGGTAATTGATGAAATCATAGAAGAATGTGATGGAATTATGGTAGCACGTGGAGATCTGGGTATTGAAATACCCACTGAACAAGTCCCTATAGTGCAAAAAACATTGATTGAAAAATGCAGAATGGCAGGTAAACCGGTAATTACAGCTACGCAAATGTTAGATTCGATGATTAACAATCCAAGACCTACAAGAGCTGAGAGTTCTGATGTTGCTAATGCTGTATTAGATGGAACTGACGCTGTAATGCTTTCCGGTGAAACTGCTGCTGGTAAATATCCTATGGAAGCAGTGAATGTAATGGACAAAATATGCAGGAAAGTAGAGGAGAATCGTTTAAATCTGTATAACAGCCTGGCCTTTGATAAACCTGAATGGAGAGAAAAACAAGTTGTAGAAAGTCTTTCATACTCATGTGTAAGTATAGCAGAAAACGTAGAAGCAAAAGTTATCGGAACACTTACTAATTCTGGAAGTACTGCAAGAAGAATTGCAAAATTCAGACCTAAAGCACCAATTATAGCTTTTACTGAAAGCCAAAAAGTAAGAAGACAGTTAAATTTAGTTTGGGGAGTATACTCGGTGAGAGTAGAGAAAATTTTTGATACGGATCAAGGTGTAAAGTTAATGGAAGAATTTCTTCAGGAAAAAGGCTTCGTAAAAAAAGGGGATAGAGCAATTTTAACAACCGGGATTCCTATTGCAAAACGGGGAAGTACAAATATGATCAAAGTAAGTACAATAGAATAAGGAACTAAGTTTAGCGTTAGATTTTTTAAATTCCAAGATGCGAAAAAACCTCTTTTTAATATTTATTTGTTTCCTGTTTCTTAGCTGTAGTACGGGCTTGAAATCCGGGTGGGGTAATTTCACTGCTTACTACAACACTTATTATAATGCTAAAAACAGTTACCAGGAAGGTTATGAGAAAGTCAAAAACTCTAAAGTTTCTTACAACCCTCAACAACCGATAAGAATACATGAAGTGCCTATCAATGCCGGTATTCAGGACTTTGATAAAGCCATTGAAAAAGGAGCAGAAATTCTTCGAAAACATGGAGATTCAAAGTGGGTCGATAATTCGCTTAATCTGATAGGGAAATCTTATTTTTTTAAAAAAGAATATTTTTCAGCTGATCAAAAATTTCAGGAATTAGTTGTAACCACTCAAGATGAATCTCTGGTTCAGGAATCCATTTTATGGAGAAGTCGTGTATTGCTAGAAATGGAACTTTATGGACAGGGTATACAATATATTTTAGAATCTTTAGAGAATCTTGAGGGAAAATGGAATAGTAAAAAACAAGCAGATTTAAGGACTATACTTGCAGAGTATTATGTTATGCAAGGGAATTGGCTAGATGCAATTACCCAGTTAAATCAAGCCCTTCCGAATCTTAATTCAGATAGACTTCAGGAAAGAGGATATTTCCTATTAGGACAACTCAATGAAAGAGAAGGGCAATATAGAGAAGCTTACCAAGCATTCAGCACAGTTGAAAAGTATTACCATGACTACAATCTTCAATACTTAGCTTTGAGAAAAAAGGCAGAAACAGCTAGAATACTTGGCGATGATAAAACTGCTTTAGATACTTTCTCAAAAATGGTTAAGGATGACAAAAATACCGAGTTCAAATCTGAATTAGATTATGAAATAGCAAAAACCTATCAAAACAAAGAGGATTTAAAGGAAGCTGAAAATATCTATAAAAAAATTATTAATAATTCGATTGATCAGCCTTCTAAGGAAATAAAAGCACTCTCATATTACGGTTTGGCAGAAATATATAGATTTGGATATAACGACTTTGAAATGGCAGCCGCCTATTACGATACCTCATCAAAGCAAAATGCATCTTTACAAAAACTTCCGGAGAGTTTTGACGCCACTGAACTGGCAATATCATTCGGAGAATATGCTAAGTTAAAAAATGAAATTCATTATAAAGATAGTCTTTTGTGGGTTTCTAATTTATCGAAACCAGCGTTCGATTCTCTTCTTGCAAAGATAAAAAGAGAGAAGGTCAAAGAAATTGAGGATGCCAGAAAAGATCAGGAGGCACAAAGAAATACATTAGTCAATATTACAAACAATTCAGAAAACAATTCATCGAGTCAGTCAAATGGATTTTTAAATGTAAACAACCCAACACAACAAGATAATTTAAGGTCACAGTTTCAGGCTATCTGGGGAGGTCGTCCTTTAACAGATAACTGGAGAGTCAGAGAATTAATTCGATCTGCCGGTACATCAAACAATTCGGAAAATACAGAAGGGAATACAGTCGTAAATAATACCCAAGTTTCAACTATTGATGCTTCTATAGACTTATCAGAAGTGCCATTTACCGAAGAGCGAAAAGTTGAAGTAAAAAATGAAATTGCGAATTTGAAGTATGAGCTTGGGAATTTATTTTTTATATCTCTAAATATGCCAGACAGTGCTGCCATTTATTTTAGAGATATAATAAGAAATCATGAGAACAGTGAAGAAATAGCGGTTGCTTATTATTCTCTTTCAGAAATTTTAAGTGCACGCGGAGACGTTGAAGAAGCTAGGAAGGTAGCTACAAATTTAGCCGAAAAATTTCCTGGTTCACGTTATACATTAAGGCTCGCTGAAAAATTTGATTTTGAACTTGCCGCTGATACTAATCTTGTAGATCTGAGTTTGTCAGAACAGTATTACTATCTGAAAAATGATACTTCGTTAACTTTAATTGAGTTTGCAGATAGAAGTAGCGAACTGGCATTGGAAAATGTTAAAGAAACTGAAGCTGCGCCTATATTATTTAATGCTATTCAATCATATATCAGGATTGCCAAAAAAGATTCTGTTTACCTAAAAAATTATACGAGCTATATAGACTCTCTTAACAGTTGGAAAGAAGAAAAGGTAGAGTTTGAAAAGAGAAAAAAAGAAGCAAGAACACAGATACAGGATACATCTCTTTCTGATATACAACGATCCGAATTTCAAGAATTAATAGACTCAACTTTTTCTGAACCTGATATCAGAGAACTGTTTCCTTATTACGGAGAGCATTGGGAAAAAAGCAGAATAAATATCAATTTATTTATGCTGAATTTTAGGAATTCAAAACTTATCTCTCAGGTTAGAGCTCTGAAGCAGGAACTTGAAAAACCGATTGAGGAAGAAGTTGTTCCTATAGATAATCAGGAAGCAGAAATAGCCCCTGAATCCACAATGAATTTATGTTCTGAATTAGAAGGCGTACCTAAAATTAGAGGGGGGCTTGAGTCATTTCTTGCTAAGGTTGGTGACATTGAATCAGAAGTTAATGAAGTTTTGTATGAATTATCTATAACACAAAGAGGAATTGTTGATAGTTTTTCAATTATATCCGAGTTAGAAGATCAGGAATTAGTTAAAGCTTTTAACAAGGCTGTTTCTAATGAGTTAACTTTTGAACCTGTTTTAAGCAATGGTGAAGCAGTAGAAGTACAATGTGTATTTAAGTTTCCTATACGCTAGTGATCTGAATATTATTTCGAAGCTTTTTTACTAATCCAGGACCTTCATACACCATCCCGCTATAAATTTGTAGAAGATTTGCTCCTGCGTCTATCTTTTTTTTTGCTGTATCAATACTATCAATACCACCTACTCCAATTATAGGTTTCCGGCCTTGAAGTATTTCATATAACCAGGAAATAGTTTGGGTGCTTTTTTCAGCAATTGCAGCTCCACTCAATCCACCATTTCCAATCATCTTCAAAGTTTTAGAATCAGTAAGTAGATTATTCCGCGTAGAGGATGTATTTGTAGCTACATATCCGGCAACAAAGTATTTTTCACAAATTTCAACCAACTTAATTAAAGTTGTTTTGTCTGTATCAACTGAAAACTTGACTAGTGTAGGTATGTTAGATTCTGAGAGGTTTAGTTCTTTCAGTAAATCAGTTAATGCTTGCGGATCCTCAAAAGTTTTCCCTTCTCCGGTATTTGGGCATGAAATATTTACCGTGATATAATCAGCAACATTTTGTGCCTTTGCATAACTTTCTAAATAATCAGAAATGGCAAGGTTACCATGTATTGCTGCATCATTTGTTTTTGCAATATTTACTCCTAAAGGAATATCAAGATCATATGAGGCTAATCGTTTTGTGATAACATCAGCACCTTCATTGTTTAATCCCATTCTATTTATTAGAGAATGATCTTTTGGAAGACGAAAAGCGCGAGGTTTCGGATTCCCCAAAGAAGGTCTGGCGGTTATACTACCAATTTCAACAAACCCAAAACCCAATGATTCCATAGCATAAGGAGTGGTTCCATTTTTGTCAAAACCAGCTGCCAAGCCGATTGGATTTTTAAATGTAAGTCCCCATAATTTTTGTTCAAATCCGGAGTTCCCCCCAAATACTAATCTTGTAAGTAATTGTAAGGTTGAAGAGTGATTCGTAAATGAAGCCATTTTAAGAGCAAGTTCGTGCGCTTCTTCGGCATCTTTTTTGAAGATAATTGGTTTGAGAAAGTGTTTATAAATCATAAATTTTTTATCTGCTTTATAATAAGAAAACGTTCAAATAAATGATGGATAAGCCGTATAATCGGACGCATTATTTTTATGTCTAAAAAACACGCATTCATATCATCTTTAGTTAGATTCTTTAGCAAAACCAGCAATGTATTTGTTCTGGAATCTCAAATGGATCATCATCCAGCCAGTAAAAAAACGTTCTTTGCAGCATCTCCGGTTATAACTTTTAATGCAAAAGGAAATAATATAACGATAAACAAAAATGGCAAAGAGACTAAATACAAAGGTAATCCTTGGGACGCGTTAGAAAAATTTAGAGATCAGAATAAAGAATGGTGTTTTGGATTTATCAGCTATGACTTAAAGAATTATACAGAATTACTTTATTCAACTAATAAAGAATTAATAGAAGTACCTGACATATTCTTTTTTGTACCGAAAATCTTAGTTGAAATTAATTCTGAGAAAGATTTCATAGTTCATAAAGGTAGAATTCCTGAAGACCTCAGAAAATCCGAATTTAGAGGGCGAATAAAACTTGAAAAATCTAAACAAATACTAAAGACGGACTATTTTGAAAAGATAGCAAAGGCAAAGCATCTTATTAATGAAGGCGAGATCTATGAAGTTAATATTTCGCATCCAATTGAGTTTAACTTCGAGGGAAATCCATGGGATCTTTACCAGGATATGAGACTAGTAGGTCCTGTTCCTTTTGGTGCTTATATAACATGTGGAGATCTACAGATATGTTCATCATCACCGGAAAGGTTTATCTCCAGGAAGGGCAATAAAATTAGCTCTCAACCTATCAAAGGGACAATTTCAAGAGACAAAGAAAATGATGAGAAAACAAAGAATAAGTTAATTAACTCAGAGAAAGATAAAGCAGAAAATCTTATGATCGTGGATCTTGTAAGAAATGACTTAAATAAGATCGCAAAAAAAAATTCGGTAGTGGTTTCAAAGCTATTTGAAATTCAAACTTTTGAAACTATACATCAAATGGTTTCAACAATTGAAGCAGAAAGTAATCAAAGTAGCTCATCAATAGATATATTGAAGGCTTGTTTCCCAATGGGATCTATGACCGGAGCACCAAAAATTGCAGCCATGAAAGCAATTGAAGAAATTGAGGATTATAAACGAGGTATTTATTCGGGAGCAATTGGATACTTTACTCCGGAAGATGATTTTGATTTCAGTGTGGTGATAAGAACTGCAATAATTAAAAATGAAAAACTAATTTTTCCGGTTGGTGGAGCAATTACTTCAGATTCAAATCCGGAAGAAGAATGGAACGAAACTTTACTTAAAGCGAAAGCAATTACAAATCTTATCAATTAATTCTCAATTTGGTGAATGAAGAATTATTTAACTCAGTTAAATAGTAAATAGGACATTTATGATCGAACAACATGATAGTATCACTACTCTTGGAGAATTAAAGAATAAAGGTTGGAAATCTCTTTCTGTTAAAGAAGAGCTAAGAAAAAATTTAATTCAAAAGTTAAAAAGTGGAGAAGCTTTATTCCCAGGAATACTAGGCTACGATAAAACAGTTTTACCACAAATTCAGCATGCTATTTTTTCGAGGCATGATATGATTCTGTTAGGATTAAGAGGGCAGGCGAAGACAAGAATTTTACGTAGTCTTAGTACTCTATTGGATGAGTTTATTCCGGTTGTTAATGGATCGGCAATAAATGATGATCCATTAAATCCTATTTCAAAATTTGCTAAGAAAGCGATTGAAGAGAATGGAGATGAAACTGAGATATCTTGGCTTCATAGGTCGTTCAGATATGGAGAAAAGTTAGCTACCCCGGATACTACTGTTGCTGATTTGATTGGCGATATTGATCCAATTAAAGCAGCCACAAAAAAATTAGATCTTGCTGACGAAAATGTAATTAACTACGGATTGATACCACGCACAAATCGTGGAATTTTTGTAATCAATGAGCTGCCTGATTTGCAACCCAGAATTCAAGTTGCGCTACTTAATATAATGCAGGAAAGAGATATTCAAATTCGGGGATTTAATATCAGAATGCCAATTGATATATACATGGCATTTTCTGCAAACCCGGAAGATTATACCAATCGTGGAAATATCATCACACCTTTAAAGGATAGAATTGATGCTCAAATAATTACCCATTATCCAAAAGAAATTGAAACGGGATTGGAGATTACTAAGCAGGAGGCATGGCAGGAGAGGGATGAATCCATACAGGTTCAGGTCGCAAATGTGTACAGAAATATTATCGAACAAACTGCATTTGAAGCAAGAGATTCAGAATATATTGATCAGAAAAGTGGAGTTTCAACCCGAATGACAATTACTGCAATGGAGCAAGTTATTTCATCAGCAGAAAGAAGAGCTGTTTTAAATAATGAAAAAGCTTCTCAAATTCGAATAGCTGATATCTTCCATATGATACCTGCGTTAACCGGAAAACTTGAACTTGTATATGAAGGAGAACAGGAAGGAGCCATCAGTGTTGCAAAACACATAATTGGTAAAGCGATCAATAAGACATTTAAAAAGACTTTTCCCGATCCACAAAGTAAAGCTGAGAATGTAAAGGAAATGTATAAGCCTATCACAGATTGGTTTGCGAATGGCAATGAGATAAATCTTCCTGATGTGATATCTACAAAAGACTATAAAAAAGAATTAGAAAAGGTATCAGGTCTTAAGGAACTTGTAAAAAAACATATTAAAGATGTTGATAAAGATGAACTCTATGGATGGATGGATCTAGTTTTAGAAGCTATGCATCAAAATTCATTATTAAGTAAGCAGGATATAGACGAACAGGCATTATATACAGATATGCTCGGGTCTATGTTTTCTTCAATTGGAGGAATGAGTGAAGAAGATGACTACGAAGATTTTGATATATAAAAGATTGAATTCGCCCTGATATAGTCTTATATTTACAACCTTTGAAAAATTCGAAACAGCCAGTATTATGAAAAACGGAATTCACCCAGATTACAAAGAAATTACAGTTGTCATGAGCGACGGTACTGAGGTTACAACCAGAAGTACTATGAACGCGAAAGATGGCATTTATAAAAGTGAGGTAGATTCTAAAAATCACCCATTTTATACTAAAGACACTACTTTTTCTGCAAAAGCTGGTCGTGTTGATCGCTTTAAGCGCATGTACGACGCCAAAAAGAAGTAGATTTATTTTTTTGAATGTAAGGATGCACCGTAATTGGTCGCATCCTTTTTTTATATGTAGTTATGGATATTAAAATTTTTGAAGTCGGGCCCTTTGCAGAGAATACCTATCTTTTAAGCAACTCAGGATTGGCTATACTTATAGATCCCGGCTTTTCAAACGAAACAGAATATCAGAGCTTTAAAAAAACAATCTCAGGATTGGAACTTTCTGCTATCGTTCTCACACATTCTCACGTGGATCATGTATTAGGCTTACAAAGAGTGCTAAAAGATTTTGATGTGAAAGTGTATGTAAATACCGATGATCTCTTCTTATGGGAGAATTTTGGCAGTCAGGCAACGATGTTTGGTTTGAATCAGGTTGGGTTTTCTTTTACTCCAGAATCTTTGCCTAAAGATGAGGACTTTGAAATCGGGACATTCAAATTCAAATGTTTGTACACACCGGGACACTCACCGGATCACACTTCTTTATATTTTGAGGAAGAAGATTTTGTTATCGCCGGTGATGCATTGTTTAGAGAAAGCATAGGAAGAACCGATCTATATCAAGGTGATTTTGAAGTACTCGAAAAATCAATCAAAGAAAAACTCTATACACTTCCGGAAAATACCAAAGTTTATCCCGGTCACGGACCCGCTACTACTGTGGCTCATGAAAAAGGGAATAATCCTTTCGTAAAGGATAGTTGATAAAAAGCGGCACTCAATCAAAGAGTAGTGTTCTATGGTTACTTTTCCTGTACCATTAACGGTAATAATCTATCTTAGCTTATCGATCTCGCTCTGGAAATGCTCAACTTTATCAGGATTGATTTCCTTAAGCTGATTATACATTTCAATAGCCTGCTTTTTCTTGCCTTGCAATACATGAATTTTTGCAAGTGTTTCTGAGATAATATCGTCAACCTGCTCGGCTTCTTGTGCGAGATTGGTATCATCAAAGGGCTCATCATCGTCGGGGATACGAATTCTATTTGATTCTACTGCTTCCAGCATCTCAATTAACTTATCCAGATTCAGTATCGGGGATTTACGATTGGAATGATTTAGTTTCTTAGATGAAGAATATGCCTGAACAGGTACTGCCGCTTCAAATTTTTCGGGATGAACCAGAAAATAATGTAAATGTTCCATCAAAGGACTGCCCGGAGCGTACGTCTTTGCTTTCAAGGCTTCTTTAATGGCCAATGAATTTTGATCATTTAAATGATAAAACCATGCGAGTAAAAAATGTCCGACAGCATCAGGACCACGTTTCTTTAAATGCCTGCTGAGTTTAGTGATCCCTGTTTTGGGATTCTTTTCAAAGCGTTCATTAAAGGAACGAAGAGATTGCGGTATGTTAAAGGGTAATTTTACCATTATTTTAGAATGCAATAATACACTTAGCCGATGTTAGATTCAAAAAGTTTACCAATTACTTACCGCGTCGTTAAACATGTTGTTTGCTATTTGTTCTAATGCTTCGTCTGCTGCATTTCTTTCCCCTGCTATCGGATCTTCGGTGGGATCAAATGTAAAATTACCGTTAAAAGCCTTGTCCCATTCAGGAGCATCATTATCTGTATAAATAAAGCTCGCATTAACCATTATTTGAACTTGATTTTGATTTGCCTGTTCATTCCCTCCAATACTAAAAGGGCGGTTACTGTAGCTTGTAATAGATCCGTCTAGAATAGCATCTGCTTCTTCTGCAGATCCGGCTAGTTGTAATTTACTTTGATTTATAAATCGATCAATTAGAGTTCTGTTAAGTCTATCACTTAGATCACCTAAACCACTTCTTGACTGGTCAGGGAAAAAGGGGATATAAATTGAATTAACTCCTGGTGGTATAGATGCTCCGGTAAAACTGTACTTCAAACAGCTTGAAAAAGCAACTATTGCAAATAAAGATATCAGAATAAGTTTACGCAAGGCCGTATTGATCTAATTTTCTATAAAGAGTACGCTCGCTTATCCCTAAAGTCTCTGAGGCTCTACGACGATTTCCGTCATATTTATCCAACGCCTGCTTGATCAGAAATTGTTCTGTTGATTCAATCGAAGGAATTTCTTCTCCACCAAAGAAATTCACCAATGCTGATTCTTCGCTTTCAAGAACTTCATTCTCATCATCGGTCTCCTCACCGGGCATTTCTTTCATTCCAAGTGTTGCGTGCTCGTTGATGTTTATTTTCATTTCTGAGAAGTCAGAATCGTCCATGTTACTCTGCATAGCAGGAGGCAAAGCTTTGATGTCTTTGCTGGACATAGTTGAATACATGAAGTTGGCAAGCATTTTTTTAACGTCAGAAATATCTGTTCGTAGTTCTACCAAAGCACGATATACTAACTCCCTGTCTCTGTGTTCAAAGTCACTTTGAGAACTTGACTTCTTTTCTTCACCATTTGAAACCATAGGAAGATTATCAGGAGATCCCTGTCGTTGTCTTCCTTTTAAATATTTTTGTAATCGCTCAACATCAATAAACTGAGATTTTTCAAGCACCACCAATTGTTCAGCAACATTCTTAAGCTCCCGGATATTCCCAGGCCATCGGTAAGAAATAAGTAATTCTCTGGCGTCATCAGAAAAGCCTTTAAATACTGAGTCATATTTAGCAGAAAATTCTTGAACAAATTTTCGAAATATAGGAACTACATCTTCTTGTCGTTCCCTGAGCGCAGGAAGATGAATCTGGACAGTGTCTAATCGATAATAAAGATCTTCACGGAATGTCCCGTCTTGCACCAATTTCCAAAGGTTATGATTTGTTGCCGCTATTACTCTTACATCAGTAGTTTGTACTTTACTTGAACCCACTCTGAAATATTCTCCATTTTCGAGCACGCGGAGAAGTTTTACCTGTACATTTTTTGGAGTGTCTCCAATTTCATCAAGAAAAATAGTTCCACCATTGGCTTTTTCGAAATAACCTTCTCGGCTTTCATTAGCTCCGGTAAATGCTCCTTTTTCGTGGCCAAAAAGTTCACTTTCAATAATTCCTTCGGGAATAGCACCACAGTTTACGATAATCAAATTATTTCTTTTTCGCTCACTGAGTGCATGAATTGCTCTTGCGGTTACATCTTTACCAACGCCACTTTCTCCCTGTAAAAGTACACTGATGTCCGTTTTTGCGACTTGCATGATCTTATCAATAACATGTCGCATTTCCTGAGAAGTGCCTAATAACCCAAACTGTTCCTGAAATACTTCGCGATCCATTAAATTTGTTCTTTATCTGTCATTTTGACGTAAATTTAATGATTAATGTGCTAGTAAGTAAGGCTAATCTTAAGAAATTTTATATAGCTGTTGTTAGAAGATTTGTTGACAATTTTGCCCAGATTAAACTATCAGGTCATCCATGTAGATGTCAGATAATTTGTTGACCATTAGTTTTTAAATGTTACAAAACACAAACAACGTCATGCCGCAGCGAATGCCGGAATCTGGATATATACGATAGCAGAGAAACTTTATTTATGTCTCAACTAATTCTGTAAGGAATTGCTCTGAGATAGTCTTACTTGGATATGAAAGAAGGCTACGTGTATATGTTATCCAATCCCAGAAGATCTGTTCTATATACGGGTGTGACAGGCAATTAATTAATCAGAACATTCAGCCACAAAAAGAGCGAAGGCTCCTTATTTTCTTCCACACACCGAACTCACTTTTTGTTGTACTACGAAGTGCACCAAAACATGTACGAAGCTATTCGAAGAGAGAAGCAAATAGTTTAATCCAGATCTCGGGCATACGCCACGAGATGACCTCTCAACTATATCAAGTCAACTAATTATTTGACATCTTCAAGGATGACAACCCAATTTTTGTCATCGAAACATCTAACATCTACAAGGATGCCCCTATCTTAAGTTTTGATATGGTTTAGTGATTTACCGTCAATTAATTACATAGCTTCTTATTCGGTACCTAAAGGATCATCTTGCAATACAAATTTATGTTACTTAATAATCTCAGTAGCTTGTTCTATTGGAAGTACTCTTGTTTCCTTAAAACTTGAAAGAACTAAATTTGATCGAGTTTTGTGAACGCCTCTCCAAGCTTGGATACGAGAAAGTAGCCGTTCAAAAGAAGAAGTGTTCTTTGTTCTTACCTTCAGGAAATGCGAGCCGTCGCCGGTTATAGAATGGCATTCTAAAATCTCTTTTTCTTTCTGGGCTTCTTCTACAAAACTTGGATAATTATCAGAACCATCCACCTCAACAAACATGAAAGCTGTGATATCGAAATGAAATTCTTTAGAGTTCAGTATCGCATTGTAATCGGTTATAAGCCCACGCTCTTCCAGTTTTCGCATTCTTTCTGAAACCGATGGAACAGAAAGACCTACAAGTTCTGCAATTTGATTGCGTTGTGCTCTACCGTTTTCTTGAAGGTGATTGAGTATTGAAATATCGATATCATCTAATAAATGGCTCATAGTACTTAAAATCCTAATATTTATTTGTAAGATTGATAATATCCTAAAAAAATTAGGTAATCAACATCCATAAAGAACTTTAAATTGATAGAATGAAATTTGAAAAAGGGGTTCAAGAAGAGGAGAATTGGTCTTATCTTTAAGCTTAAATTTTAAAGCAACCGATCGAATGTTAGACATCAATTTCATTAAAGAAAACAAAGAAGCTGTAAAAAAAGGAATGCTTAATAAGGGAGAGAAATCAAATTCTCTTGTTGATGAAGTAATAGAAAAGGATGAGCAGTGGAGAGCTTTGGTCCAAAAAGTTGATGCTATAAGAACTGAAAGCAATGCTAAAGCAAAGCAGATTGGAGCGTTGATGGGACAAGGGAAAAAGGAAGAAGCTCAAGCAATTATTGCTGAGACAACAAAAATTAAAGAAGATGTTAAAGAGCTTGAAGACGAGTTAAAAATTCTGGCAGAAGAACGGGAAAATATGTTGCTCAGAATTCCGAATGTTGCTCATCCATCCGTTCCGGTTGGCGCTACAGAAAATGACAACGAAACATTTGCTGCCTGGGGTGAACCTAACAAGGAAGAATGGAGAAAGCCTCACTGGGAAATTACTGAGCGATACGGCTGGGTAGATTTTGAACGAGGTGTAAAAGTTACCGGTGCAGGTTTCCCTTTTTATGTAGGACCGGTCGCGCAGCTTCAAAGAGCGTTGATCAATTACTTTATAAATGAAGCGGGTAATGTCGGGTATACAGAAATGCAGGCTCCGTATTTCGTGAATGAAGATTCAGCTCGTGGAACGGGTCAAATTCCTGACAAGGAAGATATGATGTATGTAATTCCGAGAGATGAATTCTTTGCCATCCCAACGGCGGAAGTACCGGTTACTAATTTTCATAGAGACGAAATTCTTCCAGAAAGTGATCTTCCGGTAAAATATGTGTGTTATACTCCGTGCTGGAGAAGAGAGGCTGGTTCTTATGGAAAAGATGTTCGCGGATTAAATCGTCTGCACCAATTCGATAAAGTAGAGCTTGTAAAGATAGTAAAACCCGAAACATCGTACGACGAACTGGAAAGTCTCCGTGAACATTCTGAGAAATTACTGCAAGCTCTGGAACTTCCGTACCGAACGCTATTAATGTGTACAGGAGATATGGGCTTTACGCAAAGCAAGAAATATGATCTTGAGGTTTGGAGCCCTGGTCAACAGAGATGGTTGGAAGTAAGTTCTTGCTCAAATTTCGAGAGTTTCCAAGCCAGAAGAATGCAGCTTCGCTATCGAAAAGGGGAAAAGAATACCGAAATGGCGCATACTCTGAACGGCTCTGCTTTGGCACTTCCCAGAGTGGTTTCAGCAATTCTGGAAGCCTATCAAGAAGAGAACGGGAAAGTAAGGGTTCCGGAAGTTTTAAAAGGATTTATTGGAAGGGATTACTTATAAATTAGGTCAAGGGTTTTACAAGGCTTTGCATTGCTAAAGAATGCTTGTCCAAATAATACAGTTATCTTTATCTGATTAACAAGAAAGGATGACTGAATGAAACGAGTAGTAAGCATTGTAGCAATAATTTTAGTAATTGGGCTTTTAGCTTTTCCCAAGGTTAAAGACTATCTGGAAGCTTTAGAAACTTCTTCCCAGAATAATTCCAATAGTACTGCTCTTCTTAATGTTGATGTATATGTAGTAAATCCGGATGTAATTGAGGATAAGATATTTACGACCGGTACACTCACTTCAAATGACGAGGTAGAATTGGCGAGTGAGACTTCTGGTTTAATACAGGAAATATATCTGCGAGAAGGAGAGGATGTTAACAAGGGAGAATTACTAGTCAAGATCAACGACAGCGAATTAAAGGCGCAGTTGAAACGGGCTGATTTCCGATTGAATTTAGCGGAAGATCGCGAGAAACGACAAGAACAACTATTGGAAAAGGGTGGCATAAGTCAGGAAGAATATGATGCTACTTTGAATGAAGTAAATGTTCTACGAGCTGAAGTTTCTTTGATAAACGCTCAAATCGAAAAAACTGAAATCAGAGCTCCTTTTACAGGAAAGCTTGGATTGAAATATGTAAGTGATGGAAGCTATATCACCCCAAATTCAAGAATTGCTACATTACAGGATATTGATCCGATTAAGATTGATTTTTCAATTCCGGAGCGTTACGCATCACAAATAGAAGTTGGTAATAAAGTAACCTTCACAGTTCAGGGAATAGATGAAGAGCTAATTGCTGAAGTATATGCTAAGGAGCCTAGAATTGACACAGATACAAGAACTTTGCAAGTAAGAGCAAGAAGTACTAATCCTGATGGGAAATTACTTCCCGGTGCATTTGCCGATCTGGAACTGACTTTGCAGACGATCGAAAATGCTAAAATGATTCCAACTATTTCTTTGGTTCCGGAATTACAAGGACAAAAAGTATTCTTATTGAAAAATGGAGTAGTTCAACCTCAGAGCGTAGTCACCGGTTTGAGAAATGAATCCAAAGTGCAAATCACTGAGGGAGTCGAAGTTGGAGATACTGTTCTTACAACAGGGCTACTTCAAGTGAGGCCTCAAATGGCAGTATCTGTTAAGAATGTAAACGGAGAATAATATGAGTTTATCGTCGCTGAGTATACGAAGACCTGTTTTAGCTACCGTTTTCACGATTGTCATTGTTCTCTTTGGAATTATTGGCTTCAATTACCTTCCGATTCGTGAATATCCTGCAGTTGATCCGCCCATAGTTACAGTGAGTACGAGTTACATTGGGGCAAATGCGGAAGTTATTGAGTCACAAATTACGGAACCCCTTGAGGATCAAATCAACGGAATTGCAGGGATTAAGAATTTAACATCTGTGAGCCGTGAAGGTAGAAGTACGGTTACTGTTGAATTTGATCTTGATGTGGATTTGGAAACGGCTACAAACGACGTTCGTTCCAGAGTATCAAGAGCAGTAGGAAATATCCCTCCCGATGCCGATCCGCCTATTGTTTCAAAAGCTGATGCTGATGCACGACCTATTTTATTCTTTAATATTAAAAGTGATTCCAGAAACCTGCTTCAACTTTCTGAAGTGGCTGAAAACTATTTTAAAGAGCGAGTTCAAACAATTCCGGGAGTAAGTAACGTCCAGATTTGGGGAGATAAAACCTACTCCATGAGATTGTGGCTAGACCCGATGAAATTGGCAGCCTATAACTTGACTCCGATTGATGTGCGTAACGCTCTAACCAGTGAAAATGTAGAATTACCGTCAGGGAGAATTGAAGGTAATTTGACGGAGCTTACTGTTCGTACTATGGGGCGTATTACAAATGTAGACGAATTCAATGACCTGATCGTAAAGAAAACCGCAGGCAGTACTATAAAATTACGAGACCTTGGATATGCAGAATTAGGTCCTCAGAATGAACGCACGATTTTAAAAAGAGACGGTGTCCCCATGGTTGGTGTGGTATTAATCCCTCAACCTGGTGCCAATCAGATCGATATTGCAGACGAGTTTTATAAAAGAGCCGAAAACATTGAAAAAGATCTTCCTGCGGATATCGAAACTGCCATTGGATTTGATTCAACAACCTACGTTCGTGCTTCAATCGATGAGGTAAAACAAACCATTTTCGTAGCGTTCTTTTTAGTGATTGCAGTGATTTTTCTGTTTTTGAGAGATTGGAGAACTACGATAATCCCTGTGTTGGTAATTCCTATTGCTTTGATCGGTTCTTTCTTTGTTATGTATTTAGCAGGTTTTTCAATCAATGTATTGACCTTGCTGGCAATTGTATTAGCCATCGGTTTGGTGGTTGATGATGCCATTGTTGTTTTAGAAAATATCTATGCTAAAATAGAGGGTGGTCAAGAACCAATGATGGCGGGAATATTAGGTTCTAAAGAAATTTTCTTTGCTGTGATTGCAACTACAGCGGCGTTAGTTTCCGTATTTATGCCCATTTTATTTTTGGGTGGAATAACCGGTCGTTTATTTAGGGAATTCGGAGTTGTAATTGCCGGAGCGGTAATAATATCTTCGTTCGTGGCACTTTCATTGACCCCAATGTTGTCAACCAAATTGCTGAAGAAACGAGAGAAGAAAAATCGGTTTTATGCAGCTACCGAACCTTTCTTTGTTCGTATGAATAAAGCTTATAAAAGCTCATTAGAATCATTTATGAAAAGGAGATGGCTGGCACCATTAACCATTATAGCTAGTGGTGGATTGATTTTTTTACTAATGAGCACACTTCCACAGGAAACAGCTCCTTTGGAAGACAGAAGCCGAGTTAGAATGTTTGCTCAAGCTCCGGAAGGTGCTTCATACGAGTACATGGATAACTATATGGATCGATTGGTAAGCTTGGTTCAAGATAGCATTCCGGAAACAAAATCCGTGATCTCTGTTACTTCGCCGGGATTCGGAGCTTCAAGTTCGGTAAACTCAGGTTTTGCTTTTTCTATTTTGAAAGATCCTGAGTTGAGGGAACGCTCACAAAACCAAGTTGCAGATGATTTGACAGAGAAAGTAAAGCTATTGAGCGGAGCTCAGACTTTTGTATCTCAAGAGCAAACAATTGGAAGTAGCAGGGGAGGTTTGCCCGTTCAATTCGTGCTACAGAATCAAGATTTTGAACGACTAAAGAATGCGATTCCTGATTTTTTGGAAGCCGTAAGAAATGACCCCACTTTTACCTATCAGGATGTGGATTTGAAATTCAATAAGCCGGAGCTACAGGTAGAAATTGATAGAGAAAGAGCTCAGGATCTGGGAGTTTCTGTACGTGATATTGCACAGACGCTACAGTTTTCATTAAGTGGGCAACGCTTTGACTTCTTTATCATGAATGGGAAACAGTATCAGGTGATCGGACAAGTAGAAAGAAAAAACAGAAACGAGCCGGTTGATCTAACGAGCTTGTATGTTCGGAATTCTTTAGGAAGGCTTATACAATTAGACAATTTGGTAAAGGTGGCTGAACAAAGTAGTCCTCCGCAATTATATCGATACAATAGATACGCTTCAGCAACGATTTCCGGTGCACTAGCTCCCGGTAAGACAATACTTGATGGGATTGATGCCATGGAGGTGATTGCTGCCAATGTTTTGGATGACTCGTTTTCAACCAGTTTATCAGGTCCGTCCAGAGATTTTGTTGAAAGTTCATCAAGCTTATTATTCATCTTCTTTTTAGCACTTTTGTTAGTGTACTTAGTACTCTCTGCTCAATTTGAAAGCTTTAGAGATCCTTTCACAATTATGCTTACAGTTCCACTGGCATTATCAGGAGCATTAGTAAGTATGTGGTACTTTGGACAAACACTGAATATTTTTAGCCAGATTGGGATGATAATGTTGATCGGACTTGTTACTAAAAATGGAATATTAATAGTAGAATTTGCAAATCAAAGACAGATTCAAGGCCTTTCCATCAGGGAGGCAATAATGGATGCATCAGCTTCTCGCTTTCGACCAATTTTGATGACAAGTATTTCTACTGTATTGGGGATTCTACCAATTGCTTTAGCACTTGGTGCGGGTGCTGAGAGTAGAACATCTATGGGTATTGCAGTAATTGGAGGCCTGATTATCGGAAGTCTTTTAACACTTTATGTAATTCCGGCAATGTATTCATATCTGTCTCCTGAAAAATCAAAAGACGACATGATTAGTAATGAGATGATCAAAAAAGCAGAAAAAGAACTTGAAACAGAAATGGCATGATGAGATCAGGTTACAAAAAATCGTTTTTAGTTTTAGTCGGGATTTTATTTTCAGTTATGAATGTTTCGGCTCAGGATACACTTCGTATAGAGGAAGCTATTCAAAAAGGATTAGAGAAAAATTTTGCTATTCGTATTGCTAAAAATGAAGCTCGGATCGCCTCTAATAATAACTCTCTTGGTAATGCAGGCTTCCTTCCGGTTGTAACTGCTGATGGTACTATCTCCAAAAGAATTGAAGATAATGAGACACAGTATTCAACTAATACAATTCCGGATAGAAATGATAAAGGAGCTGAAACTACCAATTATAATTATGGTATAGATGCAACCTGGACAGTTTTTGATGGCTTGACGATGTTCGCAACAAAGGATCGCTTAAGTTTAGAAGCTGATATCGGTGACGAGCAAGCTCGATTAGAAATCGAAAATTTATTGGCGGATCTGATAAGTGCCTATTATCAAATTGTAGCTCAGCAAAAAGCTCAAATAGTGCTTCAAAATACGGTTCAAATATCTGAAGAACGTATCAGAATAGCAGAAACAAAAAAAGATCTGGGTTCAGGATCAGAGTATGATTTGTTACAAGCACGTGCAGATTATAATGCTGACCGAGCAGCTTTAATACGCTCAGGGACTACGCTTAAGCAAAGCAAGATTATTGTAAATCAAATCTTATCTGATACTTCATTTGATGATTTTGATGTAGAATCAAAGATCGAAATGGGAGAGATAATGAGCCTGAAAGTGCTTTTAGAGAAAGCGAATGAGGAAAATAAATCATTGATGATAACGCGACTGAATGAACGGGTTGCAAGTAAAGAAATTGATGAGTTAAAAGGAGATTGGTTTCCACAAGTTGATGTAAATGGTGGTTACGGTTACAACAAAACTGAGACAAGTACGGGCTTTGTTGATTTTTCTAAAACTTCCGGCTTTAATTACGGTATTACAGCAAGAATTAATTTATTTGATGGATTTAACAAGAATAGAAGAACACAGAACGCTCAAATTCGATTAAAAAACCAACAGTTAGAATACGAAGACCTCAGGTTGGCAATAAACTCAGAGACTCAACAGGTGTATGAGCAGTATATTGATGCTCTTTCTTTGATCGAACTGGAACAGGAGAACTTGCAGTATACAAAGCAAAGCCAGGAAATAGCCCTGGAAAGATTTCGACTTGGAACAATTAATTCCGTAGAACTGCGAGAAGCGCAACTCAGTTTGTTAAATGCTGAAAATCGATTGATTTTAGCACAAATCGAAGCAAAAAATGCAGAAACTGAGCTTTTAAGATTGAGCGGAGATTTACTTAGAAGAGTTAACTGATCAACTATGACTCGAGATTAAAACCTAGTATCAATTTCCTTCCTTCGTCCTGATAATCTACTTGATCTGCGTATTCTCCCATAAGAAATACACCACGACCGCTGGTTTTTAAAAGATTTTCTTCAGCTAAAGGATTGGGAACTTCTTCAGGCTCAAAACCTGTACCCTCATCTTGGGTAGTGATGATCAGTTTGGCGCCATCATACGTAGCATTAAGAGTAACTTTTTTTGAGGGATCTAGTTCGTTACCATGCACAACACCATTGGTAGCTGCTTCACTTACGGTCAGCATTAGGCGAGCATAGAATTCATCGTTAAATTTTAGGTCTGATTGAAGGTCGTTCAGGAAGCCTTCCAGTTTATTCAGATCTTCGTAAGTAGATTTTAGAACAAGTTTTCTTTTATAGCTCATTAATCATTATGCGTAAATGCCACGTAGTTTAAGCGTTGTTGCTACACGATCAATCGCATACACATACGCCGCCTGTCTTAAGGTAATACTATACTTTTCGCTAACCATAAACAAGTTATCGAATGCTTCTCTCATCATTCTGTTTAGTCGACGATTTACACGTTCTTCAGTCCAAAAGTAACCGTGCCTGTCTTGCACCCACTCAAAGTAAGAAACGGTTACACCTCCGGCATTAGCAAGTATATCGGGAACTACCATAATGCCTTTTTCATCTAAAATGGCATCTGCATTTGCTGTAACCGGACCGTTTGCACCTTCGGCAATGATTTTTGCCTTTATATTTGGTGCGTTTTTCTTGTTAATTTGATCTTCTTTAGCTGCCGGGATTAGTACATCACATTCGAGCTCAAGGAGTTCTTCATTGCTTATTGGTTCTGCTCCATCAAAACCTTCTAATGAAAATCCATTTGTTTGGGAATACTGAATTGCTGCAGGTATATCAATTCCCTCTTTGTTAAAATAACCTCCGCTTACATCACTGATCGCTATTACCTGAGCTCCCTGCTCATAAATTAATTGAGCAGAAACTGAACCAACGTTTCCAAACCCTTGAACTACAACAGTGGCATCACTTGGAGAAATTCTGAGCTTATTCATTGCAGCCAGTGCTGTTGTAATAACACCTCTTCCAGTTGCTTCTCGCCTACCTTTTGACCCACCTAATATGATCGGTTTTCCTGTAACAACCGCTGTTTCATTTCGCTTACTTTTCATACTGTAAGTGTCCATGATCCAAGCCATGGTTTGCTCATTAGTATTCATATCCGGAGCAGGAATATCTCTGTCGGGACCAAAAACATCGATCATATTTGAAGTATAGCGTCTCGTCAAACGCTCTAGTTCATTCTGAGAAAGTTCTTTTGGATTAACTCGAACTCCACCTTTGGCTCCTCCGAAAGGAACATTAACACAGGCACATTTCCAGGTCATCCAGGCTGCAAGCGCTTTAACTTCATCTAGATGTACATCTTCAGCATAACGGATGCCTCCTTTAGAAGGTCCTAAAATGCTGTTATGAATAACTCTGTATCCATCAAAAACTTCGATTCTGCCGTCATCCATCGTAACGGGGATAGCTACTATAACTACTTTTTCAGGAGTAGATAAATATTTGAACATACCTTCATCTAAGTCAAGGATTTCCGAAGCATATCGAAATCTTTCCATCATGGAAGCAAAAGGAGAGTCGTCTTGAGGAAGGGGAGCAGGTTCTTTGTAATATTCTTTTGTGAGGGCGTCTTTAATTTCGGACATATAGTTAGTTTGTTATTCAATTCTTTAAAAAAGCGCTTACAAATATAAAAATTAGATTATTTAATTGTGAATTAGAATCATTTTAATCTGTAAAAAAGTAACAGAAGCTTATTTGTAATGGGTCTAGTGAAGCAAACGTCTTAAATGGGATCTTTTTTAAGAAGTGTCAGCAGTACTTTATATAAGTTAGTATTTCTGTGATTAAATCTAAATTCAGTTTCTTTTAGGTGCAGCAAAAAGGT
>Ga0189291_100280_pt1 | contig 27211 bp, 27 predicted proteins | sample UW1redminimetaG_FD_130331 | JGI IMG/M metagenome (GOLD analysis project Ga0189291, IMG submission 130331) | Marine microbial communities from the Costa Rica Dome - UW179B-red mini metaG | ecosystem: Environmental > Aquatic > Marine > Oceanic > Photic zone | place: Costa Rica: the Eastern Pacific... | reverse complement strand
GAAAGCATGTCGCCGAACAGATTGTCGGTGACAATGACGTCGAACTGCTTGGGCCAGCGCACCAGCTGCATGCCGCCGGCATCGGCCAGCATGTGGCTGAGCTTGACGTCGGGGAAGCGGGCCTTGTGGGTGGCGGTGACGACTTCGTTCCACAACACGCCGGACTTCATGACGTTGCGCTTTTCCATCGAGCAGACTTCGTTCTTGCGGGTGCGGGCAAGCTCAAAAGCGACCGCCGAAATGCGTTCGATCTCGTAGGTGTCATAGACCTGGGTGTCGATGCCGCGCTTCTGGCCGTTGCCAAGGTCGATGATTTCCTTGGGTTCACCGAAATAAACGCCGCCGGTGAGCTCGCGCACGATCAGGATGTCGAGACCTTCGACCACTTCCTGCTTCAGCGAAGACGAGCTTGCCAGCGCCGGATAGCAGATCGCCGGGCGCAGGTTGGCGAACAGTTCCATGTCCTTGCGCAGACGCAGCAGGCCGGCTTCGGGGCGAACCTCGTAAGGCACGGCATCCCATTTCGGTCCGCCGACGGCGCCGAACAGCACCGCGTCGGCGGCCATGGCCTTGTCCATGTCGGCATCCGAGATCGCCTGGCCGTGAGCGTCATAAGCAGACCCGCCGACAAGACCTTCATCGGTCGAGAAGCCGGCGGCTTCCTTCTCATTCATGAAGGCGATGACCTTGCGGACTTCGGCCATGGTTTCAGGGCCAATGCCATCACCGGGAAGCAGAAAGAGGGAGCGAGTCGTCATGGATCATGCCTTTCGATGTTTAAAACCGCTGAAACAGCGGACAAGCAACAAGATCCGGCGACGTCGGGGTCGGCCGGACCGGGACCTGGTTTCTAAATCTTCTTTACCGCGATCACCGCGTTGGTGCCGCCGAATGCAAACGCATTGGAGACGGCAATGTCGACTTTCTTTTCCCGCGCCACGTTCGGGGTGACGTCGAGATCGCAAAGAGGGTCGGGCGTGGTGTAATTGATGGTTGGCGGGATCACGCCCTCGCGCACCGCATTGACGCAGGCAATCAGCTCGATGGCGCTCGAGGCGCCGAGACAATGGCCGTGCATGGATTTGGTCGAGGATACGGAAACCGTGTCGGCGGCAGCACCGAATACGTCCCGGATCACCCGGGTTTCGGTCTGGTCATTGGTCTGGGTGGCTGTGCCGTGGGCGTTGATATAATCCACCTGATCGGCTGAAATTCCGGCATCGGCGAGGCAATGGCGCATTGCCGTTGCGGGCCCTTCGACCGTCGGATTGACGATATCGGAGGCATCGGCGGACAACCCGACGCCAATGATTTCGGCTAGAATGTTGGCGCCGCGCGCCCTGGCATGCTCGTAGGATTCAAGAACCGCTATCGCGGCGCCGTCGCCGAGCACCAGCCCGTCGCGATCGGCGGAGAAGGGCCGGCACACCGAGCGGGCAAGAACCCGAAGCGATTCCCAGGCCTTGAGCGGTCCGTAGACCAGCGCCAGCTCGGCGCCGCCGGCCAGCATCATGTCGGCGCGGCCGAGCCGGATCTGGTCGACAGCCGAGGCGAAGGCATGGTTGCCCGATGCGCAGGCCGAGGTGACGCCGAAGACCGGTCCCTGCAGTCCCATGGCGATGGAGACATGGCCGGATGGTCCGCTGGGCATGACCCGCGGAACGGTAAAGATGTGGGTCCGCTTCTTCTTTTCGAGAAAAATGTCGACATAGCTCTGGTCGACCGCATCGGTGCCGAAAATGCCGACGCCGACAACCGCGCCTGCGCGTTGCGGATCGAACTCGCCCGACTTGAGGCCGGCCTGTTGCATGGCCTGGCGGGCTGCAATCACCGAGATCCGGCTGATGCCGCTCATGGTCAGGCCCTGGCGCTTGTCGATCTCGTCGTCTTCGGGATAACCGATGATACCACACCCGACGCCGATCTTGAGGTCACGGGTGGTGATCGACAGCGGCCGGCAGCCGTCGCGGCCTTCCTTCATGCTGGTCCAGATGGTGTCCGAATTGCCGCCCAGTGCGCAAATGCCGCCCATTCCGGTGATGACGACACGCTGCTTGCTCATGATCAGTTCTGCGCCGCAACGAGTTTCTTGACCACGTCGACGATATCCCCGACGGTCTTGAGCGATTCCCAGGCCTCGGCGGTATTCAGGTCAATCTCGATATCGTGCTGATCCTCGATATCCATCACGATCTCGGTCAGGACGAGCGAGTCGATCTCGAGCTCTGCCAATTCGGTGTCGCGGGTAATCTTGCCGGCTTCGATTTCGCCTGCCGAGGCGATCAGGGCGATGATCGAGGTTTCGATATCCTTGGACATAATGCTTCCTTCAACTCTCGTCTAAACGCAATTCAGTCAAATCGACCCGGTCCCAGGCCACCTGCACTCGAATCTAGAGCCAAGGGTGATTGTCGGCTGCCTTGGCCTCGTAACTATCGATGGCGCTGGCTTTCTCGAGAGTCAATCCTATGTCGTCCAGACCATTGAGCAGGCAGTGCTTCTTGAAGGCATCGATATCGAACTTGATGACACCGCCATCAGGGCCGCGGATTTCCTGTTCTTCCAGGTCGACCGACACGGTGGCGTTGGCGCCACGGCGCGCATCGTCCATCAACTTGTCGAGGTCTTCCTGGCTGACAACGATCGGCAGAATGCCGTTCTTGAAACAGTTGTTGTAGAAAATGTCTGCAAAGCTGGTTGAAATGACGCAGCGAATGCCGAAGTCGAGAAGTGCCCAGGGCGCATGTTCACGCGACGAGCCGCAGCCGAAATTGTCACCGGCGACGAGAATCGAGGCGTTGCGCCAGGCTGGCTGATTGAGCACGAATTCAGGGTTTTCCGAACCGTCTTCATTGTAGCGCGCTTCGGCGAACAAGCCCTTGCCAAGACCGGTGCGTTTGATGGTCTTGAGGTAGTCCTTCGGGATGATCATGTCGGTGTCGATGTTGACAACCGGGAGCGGCGCGGCAACGCCGGTGAGGCGGGAGAATTTTTCCATGGCTTGATGGTCCTGTCTGTCGTTGCCGCAGCATTTAACAAACATGGAGCCGAAAAAGAAGAGGCTGGCTGCTACTTCGCCCCAAGAAGGCGATTCAGCGGGCCAAAGTTTTACACTTACATGTCGATGATGGTGCCGCGTCCATCGTCCCAGACTCTGTAGTCAGGGCTGGTTGCGGCACGATTTTTCGATGCGGAAGCCTTTGCCATGGCTGGCTGAAACCGGCCGGTCAACCGGGCCACGGTGACCGTAGCGACAGCCACAAAGCCCAGAACCAATGCCAGCGCCAGCCCGGCGAAGGCTGCAAACACCAAACCCAGGCCAGCGAAAACCGCGAGAAGATTTCTCATTACATTGTTTCCTTGTTTCACCGATCTCATGTGGTGATCGCAAACGCGCCGTTCAATAGGCCGGGTCTGGAGTGGCCGCGCCAGGCAATCCGCCCGCATGAATGTCGGCGATGGCCTGGACGGAGCCTCTTGCAAGGCCGGTCCGCCAAGGGCAATAAGGCAGCATGGAACATTCGCTCCCCTCCAGGCCGGTCCGCCCGCGCCGCTCCGTGCTTTACCTGCCGGCCACCAATTCCCGCGCTCTTGAGAAGCTGCCGGGTCTTTCCTGCGACAGCGCTGTTTTCGACCTCGAGGATTCCGTTGCGCCCGACGCCAAGGCGGACGCACGCGAAAACCTGCGCCGCTTTTTTGCGGATGGCCGGTCCGCGGCGCTGCCTGCGGGCATGGAAAAGGTCATCCGCATCAATGACCTGTCATCTCCATGGGGGGGCGAGGACCTGCTGGCGGCGCGGGCCTGCAAGCCGGATGCGATCCTTGTTCCCAAGGTCAATGCGCCCGAAGACATTCTGGCGGTGGAAGACGCGCTGGCGCAGACCGACGCGCCGGCAGGGCTGCGGCTCTGGGCGATGATCGAAACGCCGCGCGGAGTGATGAATGCCGGCCAGATCGCGCGCATGGCGCGAACCGATGGCGCGCGGCTTGACTGTCTGGTCACCGGGACCAATGACCTGATCAAGGAAACCGGCGTTGCGGCTCTGCCGGGGCGGCCCTGGCTGTCGTCGTGGCTGATGCAGATCATCCTTGCCGCGCGGGCCTACGGGCTTGATGTGCTTGACGGCGTCTTCAACGATTTCAAGGATGAAGCGGGTCTGAGCAGCGAGTGCGAAGACGGCAGGGCGATGGGATTTGACGGCAAGACGTTGATCCATCTGGCCCAGATCGCACCGGCCAACGAAGCCTTCGGTATTTCTCCGGCGCGGTTCGCCGAAGCCATGGCAATTGTCGAGGCATTCGCCATGCCGGACAATCAGGGGCGTGGCGTGATCAGTGTTGATGGACGGATGGTCGAGCGGTTGCATCTCGAGATGGCCGGACGTCTGATTGAAAGGGCCGAACGGATTTCGGCGCGCAACGAGGGAAACCAACGGACATGAAGATCTATCGCTTTCTCACAGGACCCGACGACAGCGCGTTTTGCCACAAGGTCAGCCTCGCCCTGTCCAAGGGCTGGCAGTTGCACGGCTCGCCCTCGTTGTCCTTCAATGCGGCGACGGGCCTGATGCATTGCGGCCAGGCGGTGACCAAGGATGTCGACGGCAAGGAGTACGACCCCGACATGAAGCTTGGAGAGCAGTGATCGTGACGGATTTTCTGACACGCGCCGCGTCGGCGGAATTGGTCACCCTGCGCCAGGAGCTTCACCGCCGGCCCGAGCTTTCGGGCGAAGAGAGGGAAACCGCCGCCCGGATCGTTACTGAGCTTGAACGCTGCCGTCCCGACGAGATCCTCAAGGACCTTGGCACCACCGGGGTGGCGGCGATCTACGACAGCGGCGTCGCGGGACCCACCGTGCTTTTCCGCTGCGAACTCGATGGATTGCCGATCACCGAGATCTCCAGCTTCGGGTGGCGCTCCGAGATCGATGGCAAGGGGCACCTGTGCGGGCATGACGGACATATGGCGATTGTGGCCGGGCTGGCGACCAAGCTGGCCGAGAAAAGACCCGCCCGTGGCCGGGTGGTGCTGCTGTTCCAACCCGCCGAGGAAACCGGGGCCGGGGCTGCGGACGTAATCGCCGACAAGCGGTTCGAGCAGATTCGTCCGGATTTCGCCTTTGCTCTTCACAATCTGCCGGGGCTGCCGCTGGGTTCGGTGGGTGTCCGGTCCGGTCCGTTCACCTTCGCCTCCGAAGGCTTGGCCATCAGGCTCACCGGCCGCACGTCTCATGCGGCCCAGCCCGAAGCGGGGCTCAGCCCGGCGGCTATCATGGGCAGGCTGATGGAGGCGCTTCCGGCGCTGCCTGAAACGCTGGGCCACACGCCGGGACATTCGCTGGTCACGCTTTCGCATGCACGGCTCGGCGAGGCAGCCTTCGGGATCGCCCCGGGGGAGGCCGATGTCTGGGTGACGGTCCGCGCCATTGACGACACATTGCAGGCCGATCTGATGGGCGAAGCCGAGAAGCTTGCGCGACGGCTGGCCGAGTCCGGCGGCCTGGGTGTGGACTTCCACCGTCACGAGAATTTCGCTGCCGGGCACAATGACGAGGCGGCAGTGGAGAGAATTGAAGCTGCAGCGACGGCGCTTGGGGCGGGCCGTGTCGAGGTCGGCGACCCTTTCCGCTGGTCCGAGGATTTCGGCCGTTTCGGCAGCGTGGCGAAAACCGGCCTGTTCGTGCTCGGATCGGGTGAGGATCATCCGCGGCTGCACAATCCCGATTTCGACTTTCCCGACGAACTGATCGGACCGGGAATTGCGATGTTCGAGTACATCACGCGCGATCTCTGCGGCGAACAGGCCCCGGACTGACAGGGCCCGGGATCTTGGCCGCAGCCGCCGCAGCGGGTTAGTCGGCTCCGGCCTCGATGCGCTCCATGTCGTCATCGGAGAGGCCAAAATGATGGCCGATCTCATGGATCAGGACATGGCTGATGATGTCACCGAGAGTCTCGTCATTTTCGGCCCAGTAGTCGAGAATCGGCCGCCGGTAGAGAAACACCTTGTTTGAAAGCTCGCCGGTTTCGATGCTGAAGCGTTCGGTGAGGCCGCGTCCTTCGAACAGGCCGAGAAGATCGAAGGGGGTTTCCAGGCCCATGTCCTCGAAGATCTCGTCATCGGGAAAATCCGCGACGACGATGGCCACATTGCCGGTATGGGCGCGGAAACTGGCGGGGAGATTGGCATAGGCATCTATGGCCAGCGACTCGAATTCGGCCAGGGACGGCGCGTGCCGGTCCTGCCAATCGCCTGTCTGATCAATGCGCGCCATGAAATTTCCTTCTGCCTGCATGACCCGGCCCGGCCATCAGTGTGCATATAGGAGAAACAAAGCGCGTTTTCGAGGGCAGATTTCAGCGGCGCGGGATGTAGCGATCCGACAGGCCCCTGATGATCTCGATCAGAACGGCGGTGAAGACGCCGAAGGCCAGAAGTCCGTTGACCGAGACAAAGCCGGAGAGGATACGCCAGCTGTGTTCGACCACGACGTCGCCATAGCCGACCGTGGTGAATGAAACCATCGAGAAATAGGCGGCTTCCTCGAGTGTCGGAAAGACGCCGAGAACGTAAAACAGGGCAGCCCAGAGCCAGACACAGACGGTGTTGGCCGCCAGCACCAGAACGACCGCGCTCGAAAGCAGCTTGAAGAATTGCCACAATCCGGGCCGGTGGTCGGCATACCTGGCTTCCGCCCTTCGGGTCAGGCGAATGGTCACCAGCACAAATGCAATCATCACGGCAGTCGAGGCCAGTATGGTCAGGGTGCCGATGATGAGTTCGGTGATCATGGTGGACTTGCTCTGGTTTGGGTGAGGCCGGAACTTACGGACCGGATTGGCAGTTTGGTATCCGGTTGTCCGGGGCGGACCTGGAGATCCCGGCAAAGATGATCTCCGCCGGCAACCGGGCTTGCGCTGATTGTCGCGAAATCAATACCGTGCCGCGTTGACGGAGATCAAGCCGGTGTGGCGATCCGGTCTAGCGGGTCAGCGCGACGATTTCCTTGTTTGCCCTGGAAATCCGGTCGGCCATCAGCTGAATGATATAGGTGTGAAACCGCCCGCATTCGCCGGGATGCTCTGCCTGAAGCCGTTCAAATGCTGCCTTGTCCAGTTTGAGAAGAACACACTCCTCCCGCGTGACAGCGGAGGCGGACCGGGCAGCTCCCGTGTAGAGCGCCATTTCGCCGATGATCGAGCCTTCGCGCATGGTGCGGACCATGACCGTTTGCCCTCCCGGCAGATCCAGCATGATCGCGACAGAGCCCCTGAGAACCAGATAAAGTGCATCGCCGGGGTCGTTCTGCCGGAACAGGGTCGTGTCGAGCGGTGCACTGATCTCGGTGAATTCTCCGCGAACCACATTTGCGGCGGCCGCATCCCCCAACAGGCTTTCGAAAAGCGTCTGGGCATCAAGATGTTCATTTACTCCGGCATGATCATAGCCCGCGAGGATCTCGTCGTTGCACCATCCGACACCGTCCTCGATGTCCTTGAAGAACAGCACGGTGCCGCGTTTGACACCGATTTCCTGTTTGGCACCATCGAGCGCACGCGCAATCGCCGGCTCGCAGTCGCAGAGCGCCAGGCCAATGCCGTCGCGCTGGCAGATCTGCATCAGCTTGGCGAAACTGTTGACGGCCGAGGTGTCCATGGCGTCGACACGCCGGAAGTCGATCACCAGAAACCGCGGCGATTCAAGTGAGGGTGCGTCGAGATTGGCCTTGATCTGCTCGAGAAGGCGGCTTGCCGAGCCGAAGAACAGGAAGCCTTGCAAGACAAACAGCCGCAGCGCCGACCCGTGCTGGTCGAGATAGGTCTGATCCTGTTTCAGCCGGTCGGTCTTGGTGACGTATTCGGCGCCCGTCATGCTGGTCCGGATGACGCTGAGGCGGCTGTAGCGGTGAACGAACAGGATGGTTGCCAGCCCTATTCCGAGTGCCACGCCTTCAAGGATGCCGTAACCGGCAATAACCAGAAGAATCAGAAGCACCACGGTGTAATCGGAGAGAGGCAGTCTCGTCCGGGCCTTGATGACCCACTGGATGAGCATGCTGAGTCCGATGTAGAGCAACAGGCCGCCGAGAACGAAGTTCGGCACATAGGAAATCGGCCCTGGCCCTGCGACGATCACACCCACAGTTATCGCGACATAGATCAGGATCATGATGAACCGGTCACCGCCGAGCTTGTGGGCGAAGGCAATATCGGAAAGTGACTGAAACGACAGGGAGCCGGTGCCCAGGGCCGCGGCGATGTTGACAGCGCCTGCTGCCTTGAGTTCGCGGTTCGGATCGAGGTCCCGGTCGATGATCACTTCAATGCCCGAGACATCGAGAAGCAGCATGACCACGCTGAGCATGGCGAGCACCGCGAATGCAGCGGTCTGTCCGAGAATGGCATACCAGTCGATCAGCGAAAGCTGATCGGGGGTTATGACGGGAAAGAAGCTCAGATCGTTATCGCTGAGGCTGGGGAGCCAGTAGCCCTGGGCAGCCTGTTCGATGCTGGTTCCTGTCGCCAGCAGCACAACGTAGAACACGAGCACGGAGCAAACCAGAAAACCGGGCGTGAAAAGCCAATGGGTGATGCGTTTTTCCAGAGCGAGCATCAGGACTGCAAATCCCAATGCCGGCGCCAGCAGAACAAGTGGTTCCTGTTTCAAAAGGTTTAAGGGTGTTGCCAGGTCGGCGTGCGGGCCCAGTGCGACAACCAATCCGCCCAGCGCGATGAGATAGCCAAGGCCGGCAAAAAAACCGCCCAGCACCGGGAAGGGGATATAGCGCGCCAATCCGCCCAGCCTTGCCCAGCCGAGGCCGTACATCACAAGCGCCGATACGATGGTTGCCACCAGTATTCCGGCCACCGCGGTAACGGCGATTGCTTCAACCGGCTGGCCTTGCATGGACAGGGCAATCGCGGCGGCAATTCCAGCAAAGATCGGCGCCTGACCGGTACGGATCGAGGCGATGTTGGCCTTGTACTGGCTGCCGATGGGCAACAGAATTGCAGTCAATGCGTTGCCGACAAGAAACAGGCCAATACCGGTCGACAGGAAAGGCGACAGCGCTCCCGAAAACACCAGTGCGCCGACCGAGATGGCGCCGGTGATGTTCAGAATGGCAATGATGACCGCCGCCGTCAGGTTGGACAACAGGATTCTCGGCGAGGTCAGCGACTGCGCAAAAGCCTTCACTGAGGTACGGAAGCCGGTTGATTGGTTCGTTTTCATCGTTTGCTGACCAGTTTCATGTGCCCGTTTCCCCCCAGACGATCGTCTTTCCGCTCTGTTTGGCGTGCGGACGTTCCTCTATTGCGATCTTTCATCATCGGTCCGGACAATCTCGGACTGATGACGACCCGGATTCGATCAAACCAGGATTTCCATTCCGTCAGCGGCGCATTCGACCTCGAGGTCTGGCGCTGCAGCGAGCATTTCCGGGCCCAGATGAGTCAGCACCAGCCGTTTGGTGTTGAGCCGGTCGAACCGGGCTGAAAGCGTCTGATAGCTCATATGCCCCTCGTAAGCCTGGTCATGCAGGTCGTTGCACTCGCACAGGAACAGGTCGCTTGCGTCGGCCAAGGCCACCAGCACATCGGTCCAGCCGGTATCGCCCGAATAGACTATGGTTTTTGACGATGTCGTCATGCTGAGCGCCGTGCAGGGCTCCGCGCCGGCATAATGATTGACAATCTCGGTCAACAGCGTGCGCTCGCCAAGTTGGACTGGACGGCCCGGCTCGACTTCCACGAGGTCAAGGCGAAACGACCAGCTGTCTTTCCAAAGGCCGGGATAGAGACTGTCGTGAAGGGCGCGCAGTCTTTGGCCAAATCCGGGCGGTCCCGCGATGGTGAGCGGTCGTTTGTCAAGGGCGGCGAATTCCCTGTGCAACAACAGAAACGGCAGGCCGCCGAAATGGTCACCATGCAAATGGGACAGGATAACCAGATCGAGACTGGCGGGATCGATATTGCTCTCGGCGAGTGCTGTCAGGCTGGTTGCACCGAAATCGATCGCGAAGCGGCCATGAGCGTCATCGACAACAAAGCAGGTATTGAACCGGCCGCCGGATCCGAACGCATCGCCGCAGCCCACCACACGTAGCTTGACCTGACTGTTTTGGATCGTTTTCGCCCCCGAAAGCCCGCGCTCCTGAAAAGCGCCTCGCCATGCAGCAGATCAGCAGTGGCGATTGAAGTCAGGATAAGCAGCCAAGCAGCTTTGCGGCAAGCACATATTTGACCGCTTGTGACGCCGTCTCCGAAAGGTCCTGATCGGCTGGAGATGCAGGCAAGCATTGTTGCCAATCCAGAACCATCAGGTCCGGTTCTGGATAGATCCCCGGATCACGGACCAGCTTTTTGTGAGGCAGGGGAAAGGCTTGCGGGGAGACAACACTGGTCAATCGGGCGAATATGGATAAGCTTGTACTGCCGCAGGGATTGGCCGGGGGAACATCACAGTGAAAACGATCGGGCAGTTCTTTTTGAAAAGTCCCGGCTGGCTGGCTGCACTGGTGGCAATCGCCCTGTTGGCGCTTCCGGTGGCGGTGTGGCTCGATCTGCGCAATCTTTCCGATCAGAACCTCAATAGCCAGGCGTCGACTCTCAACCGGGTTATATCGGTGTTTCGTGCCTATTATGCGTCCAATGTCATTGCGCGGATTGCCGCTGCGGACGGACAGGCCTATCCGCTGCACAATTTCAGGGACACCGAGGGCGGAATACCGATCCCGGCGACGTTGTCGATCGAGCTCGGCAATGCGATCGGCGCCGAGCAGGGGGATGTCGATTACCGGTTTGTCTCCGACTATCCATTCGCCAATCGCCCACCGCATGAGCTGTCGCCGTTCGAGACCAGTTCGCTTGCCGCCTTCCGGGTTTCAGGTGATGCGACCGAGATGCTGGTCGATGTTTCGGGAAAGCTTGCGGACCGGACCATCACCGTCGCCACCCCGGTGGTTATGGGGGCCGGCTGTGTTGCTTGCCACAACTCCCATCCCGAAAGCCCGAAGACCGACTGGAGTGCCGGCGATATCCGCGGAATACAGTCCGTGACGGTGCGCCAGCCGCTGGCGCTCAGCCTCTGGTCGTTCAAGTGGCTGCTGGCCTATCTGTTCATCGCCGGCGGCTTCGGCGCTGCCTTTGCCGCGATCCAGTTCCGGCTTGCGGGCCAGTTCACCCGTTTGAACACCGACCTGGAAGACAAGAACCAGTTTCTTGCCGATGTGTCGGAAAAATTGTCGAAATACCTCTCGCCACAGGTGTTCAAGTCGATCTTCCTTGGCGAGAAAGACGTTGCGATATCGACCGAGCGGAAGCGGCTCACGGTGTTTTTTGTCGACATCAAGGATTTTACCGCGATCACCGAACGGCTGCAGCCGGAAGAACTGACCGAGTTGCTCAACGAGTATTTCTCGGAAATGTCGCTGATCGCCGAAAAACACGGGGCCACCATCGACAAGTTCATCGGCGACGCCATTGTCGGTTTCTTTGGCGACCCGATCAGCCTCGGCACGGCAGCGGATGCGCGGGCGTGTGTGTCGATGGCGCTTGAAATGCAGCGCCGGCTTGCGGAATTGAACGTGGAATGGCTGTCGCGCGGCTACGAGCAGCCGCTCAGGGCGCGCATCGGCATCAACACCGGGTTCTGCAATGTCGGAAACTTCGGGTCAGCGACGCGGATGGATTACACCGTGATCGGGGCGGAAGCCAATCTGGCGGCGCGGCTCGAGAGCATCGCCGAACCGGGCGGTATCGTGATCAGCTACGAGACCTGGGCTCATGTGCGCGATCTTGTCCAGGTGCGCCGGCTGGAGCCGACCAAGGTCAAGGGGATTTCCCGGGACGTCGTGCCCTACAGGGTGCTGATGGTGGAAGATGAAGCTGTCGATGGCGCTGTGGTGCGCGAAAGCGGCCCGGGTCTCGAGCTGTTCCTGGATCCCGCGCATCTCGATTTGAAAATGCGGGAAAAGGCGCGAGACGTGCTGAAACTGGCGCTTGAGCAGCTTGGCGTAGCACCCGCGCCAAAGAAGAAGACCCTGCGAAAGCGCAAGTGGCTGAAATAAGTGGCTGCGGAGGTGTGGATTTTACATGACATGCCGGCGCTGGCCGGCCGTCTGAAAGCCAGTTTCGTCGTTTTCTGTATTTTTCGAGAAACTGGAGCGGGCGAGGCGATTCGAACGCCCGACCCCAACCTTGGCAAGGTTGTGCTCTACCCCTGAGCTACGCCCGCTCATCACCAGGCCCGTGGGTGTGTGGGCCGGAGTTCCGTTCCCCAAAGGGCCCGGACCGGCGCTATATGGCGCAAGCTGAATTGAATTGCAACAGGGAATTTTCTGTCACTGGCCACTTATTTCAGGCGCTGTCGTCTTGCGGGAGAAACCGGCCGGGTCCGATCGGTGGAGCTGCGGCGGGACGGGTTTGAAATCGGCAGGCATTGCACCTGCCTGCCGGGTTGCCTATCAAGAACCCAAAACAGGCTGAAGTGAAGAGGCTGATGCGGCTCGCTTTTCAGTTCCACCCGAATGCACTTGTTCATTCCAACAAGAGATAATCTCATGCCAAAGACCCGCCAAGACCTGTTCGACTGCCTCGATGCGCTCGGCATTGCTCACCCGACCGTTGACCACGCGCCGGTGTTCACAGTCGCTGAATCCAATGCCCTGTGTGACGCAATCCCCGGCGGGCATACAAAGAACCTTTTCCTGAAGGACAAGAAGGGCGCCTATTTCCTGGTAACGCTCGAGGAAAACGCCGAGGTCAACCTCAAGACAATCCACCCGCTGATCGGGGCGAGCGGCCGGGTCTCCTTCGGAAAACCGGAAGCGCTGATGGAGAAGCTCGGGGTGACGCCGGGGTCGGTCACCATCTTCTGTGCGATCAACGATCCCGAGCACGAAGTGACAATCGTCATTGACGCACCGCTCATGGAGCATGACATTATCAATGCCCATCCGCTGAGCAATGATGCGACGACATCGATCGGGCGCGAGGACCTGAAACGGTTTCTCGCTCACACCGGTCATGAACCGATGGTCTTGAAAGTTTCGGAATAAAACACGACCTTGAGCACGAAATTCTTGTAGCAGGCACGGAATCAGACCCATGAGCGACTTTGACAATCCCTATGCGCCGGCCCCTGGCGGCCAGATGAGCGGCACGGTGACCTTTGGCGACAAGCCGAAACCCGCCCAGGGCGGCCAGCGCGCGGGCGTGGCTCAGGGGGAGTTGATCTCCGACACCACGACGAACGGTTTCACCGAGGATGTGATCAAGGCCTCGCAGGACGTGACCGTGCTGGTCGACTTCTGGGCGCCCTGGTGCGGGCCCTGCAAGCAGCTGACCCCGATCATCGAGAAGGCGGTGCGCGAATCGGGTGGCCGGGTCAAACTGGTCAAACTCAACATCGATGATCATCCGGCAATTCCGGGGCAGATGGGAATTCAGTCGATCCCGGCCGTGGTCGCGTTTTCCGGCGGAAAGCCGGTGGACGGCTTCATGGGTGCGCTTCCCGAAAGCCAGATCCGCGACTTCATCGACAAGGTGGCCGGGCCTGCGCCGACATCGTCCGCCGATGAACAGGTCGAACAGATTCTGGCGCAGTCACGCGAGGCCCTTGCTGAAGGCAATGTCGAGGCGGCGGCCCAGGGTTTTGGCGCGATCCTGCAGATGGACCAGGGTCATGTCGGCGCGATCGCCGGGATGGCCGGGTGCATGCTGGCCGCGGGCGAGCTTGACCGGGCGGAAAAGCTGCTCAGTGCCGTTCCCGTGGACGAGCGCAAGGATCCGGAAGTCGCCTCTGTGTTCAAACGGCTCGAGATGGCGCGGGAAGTTGCCGATCTGGGCAATCCCGTCGAGCTCGAAGCCCGTCTGGCGTCCAACCCGGCCGATCACGAGGCGCGGATCAAGTTTGCCAAGATCCTCAATGCGCAAGGCTACCGTGAAGCGGCGGCCAACGAGCTGTTCACAATCATGCGCAAGGATCGCAAATGGGAAGACGAGGCGGCGCGCAAGATGCTGCTCGAGTTTTTCGAGGCCTGGGGCCCGGCGGATCCGGCGACATTGGCGGCGCGGCGGGAGCTCTCATCCCTGCTGTTCTCCTGATCGGGCGATTCCCGCACCGGGACTTGAGATTTTCCCCTTGCGCTCCACATTCCGCTATACAGTGAAGATCGGGGCATAACGGCATGCAGGTTGGTAACAAATCCTATCGGGTCGAGGCGGACATACCGGGACAGGTTCCGGTGTTCCCGCTTTCCGGCGCTTTGCTGTTGCCGGGCGCACAGCTGCCGCTCAACATATTCGAGCCGCGCTACCTTGCCATGTTCGACGATGCGATGAGTTCTCACCGGCTGATCGGTGTTATCCAGCCGGCACTCGCCGAGGCCCAATCCTGCAAGGGACCGGTGGAAGACCTGTGCCGGGTCGGCTGCCTGGGCCGTATCACCTCCTTCGCCGAAACCGGCGATGGCCGCTACGTGATCACCCTGGGTGGCGTCTGCCGGTTCAGGGTGATTGAAGAGCCGGCCGCAGGACGCAAGCCGTACCGGTCGTGCCGGATCTCTCCGTTCCTTGGTGATCTCGAAGCTGGCGGAGCGGGCTCGGAAGTCGACAGAAAGGCGCTGCTGGAGAGCTTCAAGGCCTATCTTGATGCCAATGATCTCGAAGTCGACTGGAGCTCGGTCGAGCGCGCCAGCACCGAAAGCTTGGTCAATTCGCTGTCGATGATGTCGCCTTACGGGCCGGCCGAAAAGCAGGCCCTGCTTGAGGCAGATACGCTGAAAATGCGGGCCGAGACGCTGATTGCGATCACCGAGATTGCCCTGGCGCGCGATTCGGATGATCATGGGCACGTTCTGCAATAGGACTGTCCCGCGCGCATGAAGAAAGAAATCCAGCCAAGCAAGAGCGTCCGCTCAAGGGGCGCGGTCGATGTCAAGATGCTCGAGCTTCTGGTTTGTCCGCTGACCTACGGTCCGCTGAAATTTGACGCGGACAAGGATGAGTTGATCTCGTCGCGCGCAAAGCTGGCCTATCCGGTGCGGGACGGGATCCCGATCATGCTGGTTTCGGAAGCACGGCAGCTCTCTGAAGACGAGTGAGGCGGAACCGGCGTCATACCGAATGCGCATCCTTGACCTGTAACCGCCTGTGGCTTGATTATAAGTCAGTCAACCAAATCGAAAAAAGGTGATTCGTGTCCAAAAAGGGCGATCAAAGGCGTGGAGCGATTGTCGCAGCGGCTGCGCGGCTGTTCTGGGTTCGCGGATTCTCGGCAACCAGCATTGCCGATATCGCCAGTGACGCGGATGTACCGCAGGGCAACATGTTCTATTATTTCCGTACCAAGGCCGAGCTTGCGCTGGCGGTTGCGGATGTCTTTGTCGATGAAACCCAGGCGTTGATCAGCGAGGCCGAGGCGGCGTCGGCGGATCCGCGTGAACGGATCCGGTTTCTGCTGCAGCGCTTTGGCCAGTCAAACCGCAGCCGGGTCGACAATGGCTGCCCGATCAGCGCGGCGGTCAGGGATTTTCGCCGGGTGGCGCCCGAAGCGTCGGCCCGCGCCGCGCAAAGCTTCGAGCTTCTGGTCAGCTTCATTGCGCGGGAATTGCAGAAGACCGGATCCCGGCCTTCACTGGCGCTGGGCCGCGCCCGCGCCGTGGTGATCGAATGGCAGGGCGGCATCGCGCTGGCACACGCCTTTGGCGACATGACGGTGCTGGCCGAGAGCCTGCGCCGCGCCGAGCAAAGCCTGCAGATGGCGCCTTGACGAGGGCCGGCCCGGTGGCCGGCCGCAAGGGTCAGATCGGCTCGCCGCGCAACAGCCGCGGGCCCGACTGGTCGGGAATGCCGGCTGCCTGGCCGATGAAATAGCGCTTCATCGCCGGCATTCTGTCGACCAGGCCGAGACCGAAATCGCGGATCAGCCGCAACGGCGTGATGTCGTTGGAAAACATCCGGGTCAGGATGTCGCTGGTCACGCCCATCCGCACGGTGTCGAAGCGGCGCCAGGTCTGGTAACGTTCGAGAACCGTCATCGAGCCGATATCGAGGCCGAGCCGGTTGGCTTCGACCACTGTTTCCGCCAGCGCCGCGACATCGCGGAATCCGAGATTGAGGCCCTGGCCGGCAACCGGGTGAATGCCGTGAGCGGCATCGCCGGCCAGCGCCAGCCGCGGTTTGACGAAATCCCGGGCCAGCGTCAGGCCGAGCGGAAAGGCGCGGCGGCCGCCCTCGACGCTCAGCGCGCCGAGATGATGGCCGAAGCGGCGCTCGAGCTCGGCTTCAAAAACAAAATCGTCTTCCTTGATCAGCCGGTTGGCGTCTTCGGTGCGCTCGGTCCAGACCAGCGATGAGCGGTTTCCGGTCAGCGGCAGGATGGCGAACGGACCCGACGGCATGAAATGCTCTTCGGCGCGGCCATTGTGTGGCCGTTCATGCTTGACGGTGGCGACGATGCCCGATTGGCCGTAGTCCCAGCGCTGGGTCTTGATGCCGGCCATTTCGCGCAAGGTTGATCTGACGCCATCGGCGGCAACCACCAGCCGGGCCGAAAAGCTGCGGCCGTCCGAAGTCTCGACGCGGGCTTCGCGTTCGTTGATCTCGAGAGCGGAAGCTGCGGCCGACTGGTGGATCGGCAGGCCGATCTCGGCTGCCTTGTCGCGCAGGGCCGACACCATGGCGACATTGGGAGCCATGTGGGCGAAGGGTTCGCCATCCTCGATCGCGCCATCAAATGTCAGGAATACCGGGCGGACCGGATCGGAGGTTCGCGAATCGGTGATGACCATGTCGTTGATGGCCTGGGCTTCGGGCTCTATCGCCTGCCACACGCCGAGGGTGGTCAGCAGGCGCTTGGCGCCGGCGGCGATCGCCGAGGCGCGCTGGTCCTTGCGCCAGACCTCCGGCGGGGCGGCGTCGATCACGGCGATATCGAGCAACGGGGCTGCGAGCTTGAGCGCGACCGCGGTGGAGAGGCCAACATAACCACCGCCACAGACCAGGATATCGAGGCTCTGGGTCGTCATCGGCATAGTTCCTTCTCAAGGCTGTGGCTCAAGGTCCCGTTCGGGCCGGCAATCAGGTCTTTCACGCCGCGGATGGCAGCATCGGACTTTGCAGCGGCGTTGCGACACCGTATACCGCATTGTCATCCTCCAGCCCACCTCTGTGAGAGAATCAAAATGTCGCGTACCGCCGCCCCCACCGCCATGGAGCAACTGGTCTCCAGTCTCGATCTGGAGCCACTCGAGCAGGACCTGTTCCGGGGCACCAGCCCGCAGGTCGGCTGGCAGCGGGTTTTCGGTGGCCAGGTGATCGGCCAGGCGCTGGTTGCGGCACAGCGCACCATCTCTGCAGACCGGCCGGTGCATTCGCTGCATGCCTATTTCATGCGGCCGGGCGATCCTGCCGCCCCGATCATCTATGAAGTCGACCGGATCCGCGACGGCCTGAGTTTTGCGACGCGCTCGGTGGTGGCGATCCAGCACGGCAAGGCAATCTTCTCGCTGTCCGCCTCGTTCCAGAAGGAAGAGGAGGGGCTCGAATATCACGATCCCATTCCGGACGTGCCGCAGCCGGAAGACCTGCCGAGCAAGGAGCAGATGCGCGAGGCGTTCCTGACCGGAGCGCCGGATCACATCCGCAACTACTGGGAGCGCGAACGGCCGATCGAGGTGCGGCCGTTGTCGCTGGAGCATTATATCTCCGACCGCAAGCTCGATGCGCAGCAGAAGGTCTGGGTGCGGACGACCGGCCCGGTGCCCGACGACCGGATCATCCAGGCGGCAATTCTCGCTTATCTGTCTGACATGACGTTGCTCGACACCGCGTTGTTCGTGCATGGCCGCTCGGTGTTTGACCGCGATCTGCAGGTTGCCAGTCTTGACCATGCGATGTGGTTTCACCGGCCGTCGAAGCTGGATGACTGGCTGCTCTACAGCATGGATTCACCCAACACCAATGGCGCGCGCGGTTTCACCCGCGGCAGCCTTTATCAGCGCGACGGACGGTTGATCGCGTCGGTGGCGCAAGAGGGATTGATTCGAGATCGGGCAAAAGCCTAATAATTAGGCACACCCTAATAAATGCCTAATTATTGATCCTTTGCGCTGCAGCATGCTGCTCGCCCGTCTGAGGGCGTTTTAATATTCCATATATATTCAATGTCTTATCCGGTTTTTTCCAAACTGGCACGGCATTTGATTCCTTTTTGGTCAGACGGGCGATCCAGCATGGGTTGGGGTCGCCGGTCAGGAGAGGCGGCATGGCCGCGGACAAAAAGGATGGGAAACCAGATGAAAATTGTGATGGCCATCATCAAGCCGTTCAAGCTGGACGAAGTGCGTGAAGCACTCACGGCTATCGGCATTCAAGGCCTGACCGTCAGCGAAGTGAAGGGCTACGGCAGGCAGAAGGGGCATACCGAGATCTACCGCGGAACCGAATACGCGGTGAGCTTTCTGCCGAAACTGAAAATCGAGATCGCGATCGCATCGGATGCGGTGGACAAGGCGGTCGAGGCGATCGCCTCGTCGGCCAAGACCGGCCAGATCGGTGACGGCAAGATCTTCGTTTACTCGATTGACCAGGCCATGCGCATCCGCACCGGCGAAACCGACGCCGACGCGTTGTAAGGCAACAGGAGACCTAACCATGACACTTCAGATGTCACACAAATCCCCGCTTCGGCTCGGCCTGATGGCGGCAGGCGCACTGGTCGCCTTCGCCGCTCCGGCTTTTGCCCAGGAAGCAACACAAGCCGCAGCCGCGCCCGAATTCGCATCGGCTTCGGAAACAGCCTTCATCTTCAACACGCTCCTGTTCCTCATCGGCGGTTTTCTCGTCATGTGGATGGCAGCCGGCTTTGCCATGCTCGAGGCTGGCCTGGTCCGCTCCAAGAACGTCTCGATGCAGTGCCTGAAAAACATCGCGCTGTACTCGATCGCCGGCCTGATGTTCTGGGTCATCGGCTATTCGCTGATGTACACCGACGTCAATGGCGGCTATTTCGGCACCCCGATGCCTTACAGCTGGCCCGATGCGGGCGCGGCCAATGAAGGCGATTATTCGGTGGCTTCCGACTGGTTCTTCCAGATGGTGTTCTGCGCCACCACCGCCTCGATCGTCTCGGGCACGCTGGCCGAGCGCATCAAGCTGTGGCCGTTCCTGATCTTCACCGCGATCCTGACCGGCGTGCTCTATCCGATCACCGGGTCCTGGCAGTGGGGTGCCGGCTGGCTCAGCGAGGCGGGCTTCTCCGACTTCGCCGGTTCGACGCTGGTTCACTCGGTCGGCGGCTGGGCGGCTCTGGCTGGTGCCATCATCCTCGGTGCACGCAAGGGCAAATACGGAGCTGACGGCAAGGTCACCCCGATGCCGGGCTCGAACATGGCGCTTGCCACGCTCGGTACCTTCATCCTGTGGCTCGGCTGGTTCGGCTTCAATGGCGCTTCGCAGCTGGCGATGGGCTCGAATGGCGATGCCTCGGATATCAGCCGGATCTTCGCCAACACCAACCTGGCTGCCTGTGGCGGCGTGATTGCGGCCATGATCCTGACCCAGGTCCTGTACAAGAAGGTCGACGTCACCATGGCGCTCAACGGTGCACTGGCCGGTCTGGTCTCGATCACCGCCGAACCGCTGATGCCTTCACCGCTGACAGCCATCATTATCGGCGCCATTGGCGGCGTGATCGTGGTGTTTGCAGTGCCGATGCTCGACAAGTTCAAGATCGACGATGTTGTCGGCGCCATCCCGGTTCACCTTCTGGCCGGTATCTGGGGCACCTTCATCGTACCGTTCTCCAACCCGGACATGTCCTACGGCACCCAGATCCTGGGTATCGTCTCGATCGGCGTGTTCACCTTCGTGGTCTCCGGCGTGATCTGGTTCATCCTCAAGTCGACCGTCGGCATCCGTGCCACGGAAGAGCAGGAAATGATGGGCATGGACATGGCGGAAGTCGGTGTCGAAGCCTATCCGGAATTCACCAAGGCCTGAGCGCCTGTCACGAATCCCGTCGGGGTGGATCTCCATCCCTGCCTCGGGGCCCGGTTTTCCGGGCCCCTTTTTGCTATTGTGGCGGGCTCTGGTCTGGGTTGAGGGGCGAAAGCGAATATGGCGCTGAAAGTGGCAGTGCTGAAAAATACGCCATTTCAACGGATAAAACTGCACAAAAAAACGACATTTTGCTGTCTCGCGAGCTTCCTGCATGCGGTTTTGGCTGGTTTTCCGCAGGTCTGCCGTTTGGCACGGCATTTGATTGAGACAAGGTCGAGCGGGTGATCGGACATCGTCGGATTGCCTGTCAGGAGACGCGGCATGACCGCGGACAAAAAGGATGGGAAACCAGATGAAAATTGTGATGGCCATCATCAAGCCGTTCAAGCTGGACGAAGTGCGTGAAGCACTCACGGCTATCGGCATTCAGGGCCTGACCGTCAGCGAAGTCAAAGGCTACGGCAGGCAGAAGGGGCATACCGAGATCTATCGCGGAACCGAATACGCGGTGAGCTTTCTGCCGAAACTGAAGATCGAGATCGCGGTCGCTTCGGACGCTGTCGACAAGGCGGTCGAGGCGATCGCCTTGTCGGCCAAGACCGGCCAGATCGGCGACGGCAAGATCTTCGTCTATTCGATTGACCAGGCCATGTGCATCCGCACCGGCGAAACCGACGCCGACGCGTTGTAAGGCAACAGGAGACCACACAATGACACTTCAGATGTCACACAAATCCCCGCTTCGGCTCGGCCTGATGGCGGCAGGCGCACTGGCAGCGTTTGCCGCTCCGGCGTTTGCCCAGGAAGCAACAGAAGTCGCTGCAACTACCATGGACAAGGGCGACACCACCTTCATGCTGGTCTCGACCATCCTGGTGCTGCTGATGATCCTGCCTGGCTTGGCGCTGTTTTACGGCGGGCTGGTGCGCACCAAGAACATGCTGTCGGTGCTGATCCAGTGCACCCTGATCACTGCCCTGGTGATGGTGATCTGGGTGCTTTACGGCTACTCCTTCGCCTTCGGCGGTTCGGAAAGCGCGTTTTGGGGCGGAACCGCAAAAATGTTCCTGGCCGGCGTCACTCCGGCCAGCGAGGCGGCCACCTTTTCCGACGGCGTGATGATCCCCGAATACATCTTCATCGCCTTCCAGATGACCTTCGCCTGCATCACCCCGGCCCTGATCGTCGGCGCTTTTGCCGAGCGCATCCGGTTTTCCGCGGTCATGCTGTTCGTCGCGCTGTGGGTGACGATTGTCTATTTCCCGATCGCCCACATGGTGTGGGACGCCAATGGCCTGCTGTTCAAGATGGGCGCGCTTGATTTCGCCGGCGGTACGGTGGTTCACATCAATGCCGGTATTGCCGGCCTGGTCGGCGCGATCCTGCTTGGCAAGCGCACCGGCTTCGGCCGCGACATGATGGCACCGCACTCGATGACCCTGACCATGGTCGGCGCATCGCTGCTGTGGTTCGGCTGGTTCGGCTTCAATGCCGGCTCCAACCTCGAAGCCAATGGCGGCGCGGCACTGGCGATGATCAACACGTTTACGGCAACCGCAGGCGCGATCCTGGCCTGGACGGCGATCGAAACCCTGCATCGCGGCAAGGCATCGTTGCTCGGCGCGGTGTCCGGCATGATTGCCGGCCTGGTTGCGGTTACCCCGGCTGCCGGTTTTTCCGGCCCGGTCGGCGCCATTGTGCTTGGCGCTGTCTCATCGCTGGTGTGCTACTACTTCGTCGCCGTGGTGAAGAACAAGTTCGGCTATGATGACACGGCGGACGTGTTCGGCATCCATGGTGTCGGCGGCATTATCGGTGCGCTCGGCACGGCCGTGGTCAACATGCCGGGCCTCGGCGGCACCGGTGGCGAGGATTACGCCGTGGGTGCGCAGTTCGTCACCCAGGCTTCCGCCGTTGCCATCACCATCGTGTGGTGCGGCGTTGCCTCGTTCGTTCTGTTCAAGATCGTCGACATGGCCGTCGGCCTGCGCGTCAGTGTCGAGGACGAACGTCAGGGTCTCGATCTGGCCTCGCATGGCGAAGCCGCCTATCACGGCTGATCAAGCCTCAACGAATGTGCATGAAGGCGCGGCCCGGTCACTCCGGGCCGCGCCTTTGCGTTTGCTCAGGCCGGGTCTGCAACGGCATCAGGAGTTGCATGGTTAATGCCACATTAACCCGCCTGCGGTTAGATTTGCCGCAGATGGGTTCGAAATGGGCCCAAAACCCGATTCGGACTTTGTGTACCCATGCAATCAGGCTCTTCTCTTTCGTCAGGCGTTTCCTCCCACAGCACCATGATGGGCGAATTGGTGCGACGGCAGATCAGGTTTGTCATAGGCCTGGTCATTCTCGCCGGGTTGGCGCTTGCCATTGCAGCGCTGGCCACCTGGAATGTTGCGGATCCGAGTTTTTCCAATGCCAATGGTGCGGTTCCGCACAATGCGCTGGGATTTGCCGGCGCGGCGTTCGCCGATCTGGTCATGCAGTTTTTCGGGCTTGCCGGCGTGATCGGGCTGCTGCCGGCGCTGTTCTGGGCCATCGGGCTGCTGCGCAACCGCCCTGTCGACCGGATTTCGCGGCGCGGTGCCGCCTGGTTCGGCGGCGCCTGGCTGATGGCGGCGCTGTTCGGCCTGATGCCGCGTTCGCAAGACTGGCCGTTGCCGAACGGGCTTGGCGGCGTGCTCGGCGACATGGCACTGAAAATTCCATCGGTGTTTACCGGCGGCTTTCCCTCCGGACTGGTCGCGGTGATTCTGGGGCTCCTGCTGGCTCCTCCGGCATTGTGGCTGCTGGCCTTCGGCGCCGGACTGCTGCGCCGCACGGCTCAAGTCGATGACAGCCAGGCACCGGCCGATGACGTCGAGGATTATGAAGATGATGCCTCCAGCGGCTCGCTGGTGCTGGGTGCCGTCACCCATGCCTGGTACACCATGCGCGGCCGCATCCGGCGCCTGACGGGCCTTGCCGGATCACGCAAGCAGCGGCACATGCCGGATTCGCCGCTGGATCTTCATGGCGATCATGACGAGCCCGCCGGAGACTTGTACGAAGATCCGCGACGCAAGGGCGGGGAGAGGATCGAACCCGGGTTCGCAGCCTCAGCACGCACGAAAACCATGCCGGTCGATGATGCGCCGCCGTTCGATCTCGATGACGAGCCGCTGCCGGACGGCATTCTTTCCGATGATCTCGATGAGGACGACGATCCTGCCGCCGACTGGCGCCCGCAGGCGGCCCCGGCCCAGAACAAGTCGCGGATTGCACCGGGACCGCGGGTTTCAGCGCCTGCCGAGCGGCCAAAGCCCGGTGCGCGGGTGCAGCGTGATGCACAAGGCTCGATGCTTGATGACCACGGCTTCTCGCTGCCGTCGGTGCACCTGCTGTCGGAAGCCCGCAACGTGGTCAAGGATGCCTCGCTGTCCCCCGAGGCGCTGGAGCAGAATGCCCGCATGCTGGAAGGCGTGCTGGAAGATTTCGGGGTCAAGGGCGAGATCATTCACGTCCGGCCCGGCCCGGTGGTCACGCTATACGAGTTGGAACCGGCGCCCGGCATCAAATCGTCTCGCGTCATCGGGCTTGCCGATGACATTGCCCGCTCGATGAGCGCCATTGCCGCCCGCGTTGCGGTGGTTCCGGGGCGCAATGCCATCGGTATCGAATTGCCGAACCAGAAGCGCGAAACGGTCTACCTGCGCGAACTGATCGCCAGCCGCGATTTCGAGGCCTCCAAGGCCAAGCTCGGCCTGGCGCTGGGCAAGACCATCGGCGGCGAGCCGGTGATTGCCGATCTGGCCAAGATGCCGCATGTGCTGGTTGCCGGTACCACCGGCTCGGGTAAATCGGTTGCCATCAACACGATGATCCTGTCGATCCTTTACAAGATGGATCCGACGAAGTGCCGGCTGATCATGATCGATCCGAAAATGCTCGAGCTTTCGGTCTATGACGGCATCCCGCATCTGCTGACCCCGGTGGTGACCGATCCGAAAAAGGCCGTCGTGGCGCTCAAGTGGACCGTCCGCGAGATGGAAGAGCGCTACAAGAAGATGTCGAAGATCGGCGTCCGCAATATCGATGGTTTCAACTCGCGGGTTGAGCAGGCGCGAAGCTCGGGCGAGCCGATCACCCGTACCGTGCAGACCGGATTTGACCGGGATTCCGGTGAAGCGGTCTACGAGACCGAGGAGTTCGATCTCACGCCGCTGCCTTATATCATCGTGCTGATCGACGAGATGGCCGACCTGATGATGGTGGCCGGCAAGGATATCGAGGGCGCGGTGCAGCGGCTGGCGCAGATGGCGCGTGCGGCGGGCATTCATGTCATCATGGCGACACAGCGGCCATCGGTCGACGTCATCACCGGCACGATCAAGGCCAACTTCCCGACCCGTATTTCCTTCCAGGTCACCTCGAAGATCGATTCGCGCACCATTCTGGGCGAGCAGGGCGCCGAACAGCTCCTGGGCATGGGCGACATGCTCTACATGGCAGGCGGCGGCCGCATCCAGCGTGTGCACGGACCGTTCGTCTCGGACAAGGAAGTCGAGGACATCGTCTCGTTCCTGAAGACCCAGGGTGTGCCCGAATATCTCGATGCGATTACCGAGGACGATGAGGAGGCTGAGGGTGGCGGCGGACCGGCGGGAACCTCGAACCTTGCCGATTCGGACGATCCCTACGATCAGGCCGTGGCGGTCGTGCTGCGCGACGGCAAGGCGTCGACGTCCTATATCCAGCGGCGGCTCGGGATTGGCTACAACCGTGCCGCATCGCTGATCGAACGCATGGAGAATGAAGGCGTGATCAGTGCTGCCAACCATGCGGGCAAGCGTGAAATCCTGGTGCCGACCGAAGACGAGATCGATCCGCGCTGATGCGGCGCGGACCGGGATCGCGCGTCATACTGGCGCCGCAGTCTTGAGGAATACAGCCTCAAACGTAACGGAGACAGAAATGTCGAAGCAGATCATTTCCACCAAGACCCAGCGGCACAACCCGGCCCGCCGTGCCCTGCTGGGCGGCGGCCTGGGCCTTGGATTGTCGCTGATGGCGGCGGCCACCGGACTTCTGGCTTTCCCCGGCAACGCCCGTGCGGAAGACACCGCGCAAAAGCTCGCCGACCATTTTTCCTCGGTCAAGACGATGACCGGCGAGTTCATCCAGTTCGGCCCCAATGGCGAGCAGACCGGCGGCAAGTTCTTCATCGATCGCCCCGGCAAGCTGCGCTTCAACTACGAGGCGCCATCCGCGATCCGGGTGATTGCCGATGGCAAGGCGGTTGTGATCGGCAATCGCAAGCTCAGGACCTGGGATCTCTATCCGCTCGACAAGACGCCGTTGAAACTGCTGCTGTCGGAACGGATCGACCTGTCCTCCGACACGGTCAAGTCGGTGACCGAAGACCCGGACCTGACCACCATCGTTCTGGGCAACAAGTCGATCTTCGGCGATTCGACCATCAGCCTGATGTTCGATCCGAAAACCTTCGAGCTGCGGCAGTGGACCATCCGCGACGCTCAGGGCAAGGATACCTCGGTGATGATCTTCAACGTCCAGACCGGTGTGAAGTTCGCCAAGAATGTCTTCGATGTGCCCTATGACCAGGTGCACAAGCGCCAGCGCGGCGGCGGCTGAGCGGCATTTCCGGACAAAAATTGTGGATCAATCCTGAATCCGGCCGGAGCCTCCGGATCGGCTTGCCCTTGCCTGGCTAATCGGCCACATAGGCGCAGGCTCACATCCAAGAAGGCGATCTGATTTGGCGTTCTCCGTTACGACCTGGAATATCAACTCCGTGCGGCTCAGGCTGCCGCTGGTTCAGCATTTCCTCGAAACCGCGCAGCCGGACGTGTTGTGCCTGCAGGAAACCAAGTGCCCGAACGATGCGTTTCCGAGTTCGGCGTTCCGCAAGCTTGGTTATGAGCATATCGCGATCCATGGCCAGAAGGGCTATCACGGCGTCGCCATCATCTCGCGCCGGCCATTGTCGGAAGACCGGCGGCAGACCTATTGCGAGATCGATGACACCCGCAATATCTCGGCCATCGTCGAAGCGCCGGGCGCGAAACGAATCAGGATCCACAATTTCTATGTTCCGGCGGGTGGCGACGAGCCGAACCGCGAGATCAATCCGAAATTCGCCCACAAGCTCGATTTCATCGAGGAAATGAAAAGCCTGCATGCCGATGCGGACCAGGCGGACGGCGTGTCTTCGATCCTTGTCGGCGATCTCAACATTGCGCCGCTTGAAACCGATGTCTGGTCGCACAAGCAATTGCTCAAGGTGGTCAGCCACACCCCGGTCGAGACCGAAAACCTGGTGGCCATGCAGCAGGCCGGCGGCTGGGTCGACCTGATCCGGACCCATATTCCGCCGGAAGAGAAGATCTTCACCTGGTGGAGCTACCGGGCCAAGGACTGGGACGCGGCAGACCGCGGCCGGCGGCTCGATCATGTCTGGTCATCGGCCGACCTTCAGCCTGCCCTGTCGCGGATCGACGTGTTGCGCGAGGCGCGCGGCTGGGAACGGCCGTCGGATCATGTGCCGGTCACAGCACATTTCGATTTTTAAGGGTTCAACTCAGATCAGCCTGTAAAACGGCCGGCAATCTTGTCCAGATCGGCATTGAATGCCGCCAGGTTGGCATCGATGCGGCTTCGGACAATCCCGGCAATCTCGGGATATTCCTCCAGCATGCGGCGGAACAGCGGCCGGTTTATGCGGATGACCTCGGCGGTGTCGGGCGCAATGGCCGTCATCGACCGGTTGACCGCGGTGACCATCGCCAGTTCACCCAGCAAGGTGCCGCGTTCGGCAAAGCCCAGCGGGATGGTCTGGCCGTCCTTGCCGGTGCGGGTCAGTTCGAAACGCCCGCTGGCCACGACAAAGGCGCAATCGGCCCCCGTGCCTTCGCGAAACAGCATCTGCCCGGCCTGCATCTTGCGCCGTTCAGCGCCGAATGCGATCAGCCGCAGCTTGTCCTCGCTGATGTCGCTGAACAGCGGGACGGTCGAGAGAAGGGCGATGTCGTCATTCAGCGCCACGGGCGCACTCCTTGAAGTCGGGCTTAAGGATCGTCGGCCTGAGCCTACGGGATGAGCTTGTAGCCACCGCTTTCGGTCACCAGGATTTCGGCGTTTGACGGGTCGGCCTCGATCTTCTGGCGCAGGCGGTAGACATGGGTTTCGAGCGTATGGGT